>Ga0209367_1004885_pt1 | contig 18570 bp, 10 predicted proteins | sample WorMetLIZISLAND2_FD_187412 | JGI IMG/M metagenome (GOLD analysis project Ga0209367, IMG submission 187412) | Marine gutless worms symbiont microbial communities from Max Planck institute for Marine Microbiology, Germany - Olavius geniculatus... ... | reverse complement strand
GTGTCTTCAACTCCGCTGTAGTCTGAAGTCCGGTATCCTTCCTGAGCCTGTCCACATACGTCAGTCTCTGACTCCCTCTGTTGAACTTTCCTTGGGTTGGTTCCCAGAGTACCAGGTTGCTCACTTAGCAAAAGTCACAGAAGGTGATATTATTCAGCAGCATATTGACACACAGTCAATGTGATGTGGGCAATATCACCAGCGTACACAGTGAGCAGTGCATGGAACGGGCTGCTGGCCAGTTGTCCAGATTTTATTACAAAGGACCAGTGGTCTCCAAATTCACTGAATTAAGCCCGTTTGACTATCACGTGTGGGATGCAATGTTGGAGGCTTACCGCAAGCTTAAAACAAAGCCGAAAACAATCGCCGAAGTCAAGGAAGCGCTTCAGGTTACCCAGGGCAACTTGCCACAAGGACCGATTGACAAGGTTGTAAAAGACTTCTTAATCTAGAAGGCGCTCGTTAGAGTGCATATCTCCGCCAATTCGTGTACACAGACAGACAGACAGACGGACGGACAGATTGACCAATCTCTTAATTTCTCCAATTCACTTAGTTCCATTGGCGGAGATAATTAAGCGACTAAAAACTTGTGTTGGAGCTTGGAGCTGGTGGTGGACACTTTGAACATTCACAGTGACAATGGTATTCTAACATCTGACCATTAGTTAACTGCGTTGTTTCAACGATGTTATTGAATTGATGCTGTAGCTTGAACATTTTTATTGCCTAAAAATCGGTAGGTGATCTTGTTAAAAAATCTATAACTTTGTCATTTTTCAGTAGAATTACATTTTACTTGGCAGTTAGCCACAGAACATTTCAAGGAATAAGTGTGTAAAATTTCAGAATAAAATGCTGAACAGTCGCTGAGAAAACAGTGAAAAACTTTAGGGGGCTACTTTTTTGCCACACCTTGTAGTTAATCAGAAACTGTGTGTGCGGTATAGTTAGCATTATTGTTTGTTGATATGCACTTGATATCATACATCATCAACTTAACCTGTCGTAACTTTGGCAAACATGATGCCCATTAAAAACACAGTGGACAAGGTAGTGCGAATTATCGCCGATTTTGACAACATTTTTCATAAATTTTGCTGTGATAAATGTCTCTACTATGTTTAGTTCAGTACTTGCGTGATTTGTTGGTTGGCTTTACTGGCTTACTGCAGACATGTTAATATGAGAATACGCTGACTGTGTGGCGTGTTGGCTGTGGCAGGATTACATGGAAGACAATCATGGCAAAGAGATAAAGCTGGTAAGGACGACCGTAAAGATTCCTGGTCAGAGGCCACGAGGCTCCGAGTCATCAACCGGTTTGACTCCATCAAATCAGCATGCAAATGGGCACGCAAACAAACCTCTTGATTCCAGTTAGCAGTTGTCACTTGTTGCAGTTGTTTAGTAACGCCGTTCATTGTGATTTTTAGCCAACCATACTTAATTAATGGTCGAGCTATTGTCGTGGTTGTCGTCTGTCCATCCGTCTGTCTGTCTCTCATGGATGTACCCTGGCTAACATAATAGGAAATCACATATGGCCTTTCAGATAAAATGAAAATCTCGACCTTGCATGACCTTGAATGTCAGTAGTGCAACAGTAACAGTATAGGCTGTAGCGCAACTTTCCTAGCGACAGCTGGGCTTTCTTGTTTTTTCCAAGTTTTAGTACTGATCCGGGCCACCGGGAATTCCCGTTTTGGAAGTGAATTTTCCCCCCGCTTTGTGGAAAAATCCCCTTTTTCTATAATCATCAATTATGACACATATTACAGTAGTAAAAGCAGTGTTATTACTATAAGCGACATCTTTTTATAGGCATATCCATAAAAACGTCCATATTCTTTGCCCTACAAGATTTTATCTCTGTAGAAAATTATTTGTATTTACATTATTTTGCAGTCACTAAACTCTATCATAGCCTAGCCACCTATAAAATTACCTTGTTGAAAGTAAAAAAAAACTGCCTCGTTTAATTGTAAATTTTGTTGAAAATTCCCTGTTTCTAAAAACTCAATTATTAACTCCGCCAAGGAGGTTATATTTTTGCCAGACATTGTTTGTTTGTCTGTCTGTCTGTGTGTCAGCAAGATAACTCGTAAAGTTATGGACAGATCTTTCTGAAATTTTCTGGGAATGTTGGGAATAGCAAAAACTACCAGTGATTCAATTTTATGGGTGATCCGGAAGGAATCCTGGATTCTGGATCACTTTGAAATTTTCGTTAACATTGCTTTCGATGGGGCATAAGGGTAACCGCTGCCAAACCGAATATGGTGCTGCCACCTGGCGAACAACATGGCGTTGGCGGAGGTCTGCGGGCTCTGACTGCTTTCTAGTTGTGCCTGTATTACAGTGGCAGAAAGTTCTGAACAGAGTCAAACACACTGTCATACACTTGATTGTTTTTTTCAGCCAATTTTCCAGACTCCTACAAGCATTTGAGCCAATTTCGGATTCAAGTAACCAAGTACTCAGATACTCAACATGGCCCTTGCATCGGAGTAATAGACAGAAAAGCTAATATTCATCAATATAAAAATATTATCTTACATCAATGTACAGTGTTTGTCCATATATGGAATATCACTAGCAGTAGTCAGTACATTTCTGCATCTGAATATGATGAGTTTGTTGTTTTCTGGATGAAAAATGCATGAAAATACGGAAAATTTTTACCTTTACAAAATTCCCGGGAATTTCCACAGGAATTTGGAAATAGCCAAATTCCTGGGAATTTTTGAAAGGGAATTCTTGGTGGCCCTGATACTGACGAAGGCTGCTCAAAATAACTTCGCGTTGTTGTATGTTAATGTTACGTTTCTATTTCTACTGCAAGTCTGCTTTTACATTGACACTCTGTTTCGTAGGTGGTCTGCCGTTTAGTTAATTGTTGAGTTAGTTTAACGAACATAAAATAGATTCTGCTCAGTAGGAGTATGGATGATTGAAAACTAAACACAACATCTGCGATAAGACTACAAATACCCAACAAAACGTTTGTATATTTTTATCAATTGCTGTTACTCTGAGTGTTGCTGTCTCATGTACAGTGAGTCTTGGATGTTACAGATTTTTTAGCCAGTCGTACTTAATTAACGGTTGGGCTTATGGTACTGTAGTCATCTCTTTTTCTGTCAGTCATTGTCGTCGTCGTTGCTGTCATTTGTAATGGATGCATTGTGGCTAAATGGTACGAGATAAGGCGAAGGTTAGGCCTATTAGTAATTACCGATAGAAAATGGCATATGTTTTTTTTCAGATTGCATGAAAATCATTGACCTTGGATGAACTTGAAGGTCACTGACAACCAGTACGGTTGGCTGTTCTTAGCGACAGCTGGGCTTCTTGTTAGTCCACCCGGAAATTATAGTTTTCGGAGCAGACTCATGTTTTTCTGCTGATGTTTTATTTTTTTATTTATTCCAACGAGATATTTCCAAGCTCCGTATGCCAACTGCCACAAAATTTTACACGATGATTAGTAGTAGGTCGTATTTTATAATGTCAATCCAAAATTTTTGGGGGTCATCCCCCAAAAAATTTTGGGGGCCAAAACATGCAAAATTTGGCTTGATTTTGGACGACTTTAAAGTTTGTCGGCGAATATCTCCGGAACGGATGAAGATATCCGAAATCGGACAAGTACATTTTTCACTGCGATTTTTTTTCCATGTGCGACGAAAAACTTTCGTGAACTTTGGTCTACTTACCATAGAGATTTAGTGGTGAAATCATACCACCCCATATCAAATTTTTGGGAGACAATATTTCGGCCCCTAGGGGTGATGCACACCCAAATTTTTTACATGCACTACAGAATGACCAAGTCTTAGTAGTGCACATTCCACAGGGGTTGGAGTTCTGCCAACATTTTTAAGAGGTTCCAAAATTGACTTCAATTTTAGCAAATTAGCCACAATAACTTTAAATCTCAGGGAAGTAGCCTAATGAAACTTTGCCACATGACATAGTGCTAGATTGGGTTGATAATGTGTGTACAACTTTTGGGGGGCACCGTCCCCTCAACATATGGGATAGCGAAGACCTCCAGAATTTGGCGCAATTTAAAACAACTTTCGAGTTTGACCGCGAATATCTCTGGACTGGATGGAGATGTCAACAAGCGGTAAACGACCTTATTAACCGCAGTCCTTCCTGCGTTGAACAAAAAATTGGTGAACTTTGGTCCACTAACACTAGGGATCACGTGGCTAATGTTTACCTGCCTTAAGTCGACAGCATGCGTTTGCGTACGCTAATGCATTTGAGTTCGGGCCATGTGACTTTGCTACTGTGGGAATCTGAATTTTTCCCCCAGTCGGACTTACGGCGCTGAGTGGATTTACGTTGGGCTTTGCCCCAAATTTCTAGTTAACGTCTGTTATGATAAGTCAGTAGTAATGGTGATGGTTTAAGTCACCGCAGTGTCGTTATACCACTGCTGTTGCTAGAGTTCACCCTGTTTATTGGATGAATCTAGAACAGTGCTGTTTGGCCACTATTATTTGGACTAAGCCGATCAGCACATGCTGGTTACCAGTTTTTTTATTTAACTGTACATTGTGACTTATGATTTATTTAGAATGTTGAAGCTTTCAGTAAAAAGCGATGTAATGTGGCAATTTTATTTTGCAATTTGTGTGCAGGTTTTGATGCTAACATTGGTCCAGCACTGTCAGAGGCAGTTGTCATTTCCAATGCGTTTGTTACACCAGGTTAATTCTAACAATTCTATGTTAGCGCTTACTTCAGTAAACTGAAATAATGTGCTCAAACTATTTGAGTCGATGTGACAGCTACCAAAACTTATCTATATTTGCATTACATTATTTTATGTCTCAGCATATATGGTATTTGATACTCCAATCCTTTTCTATGCACTTTGATCGTAATTTTGTTTTTTACTGAACTATTAGATAAAAGGCATTTCTTATATCATGTCTCAGACATTGTGTGCCATAACTTTCATCTGCACGTTGGTTTTCTGTAGATGATTACTAATGAGATAATTATTAATTTATATGTTGTCAATATATTTGCCAGAAAATATAACATTAATCATCTGCGTGCATCTTACGCACTGGGACCTTGTAGTGGTTTCAGCATGGATGGCTGCGTAAAGTGGTCATCCACCCCACAGGTAAGCTGCCTGTGTTTTGCTTCAGTGGAGAGTTGTAATGTAAAATGTAGTAGTAGATGAAAATCTTTCTTCAACGTCTGTGTAGTGTGTTATGGCAGTTGTTGTGTTGTAGGCACAGTTGCCGACCAAGACTTTCCAAACGTGGCAGGTTCTGCGCCCACAAGTGTTGGGTCCTTCCTGCGTGTCGACATGCCGAATGTTAAGAAGAAACACAGACGTATTAAGAGCACGTCCCGAGGGTCGGATCTCTGTGTTGATGCTGGTAAATATTAGTCGGCTTTATTTGCATTTCACTTTCCAAAAACTTAATTGCAGTTTTGTTCCATTTGATGATGACTTGCATTGTAATCCGTGCTTGTACGCTGTTCGTTGTCAGCTCGAGTATAAGTAGCTTTGCATTCGTTTTCTTTAGAGAGCTGTCAAATTAACGTGTTAACTTAACGTGTTAGTGCGTTAAAGAATTAATGCACGTTAAAAAATTAATGCACATATGTAGCCCCTATCCTTCAACAGACAGCATTGTGAGATTGATGACTGTCTGGAGGATAACAGGGAAGATTATTAGAACTGCCATTACCATTACATATGCACAATTATAATCGGCACTTCTTACAATTTTAGGTTCAGGTTGTTTTTTGTGTTTTGTGTTTCATGAAGGTTAAACTTTCTGTAAAGGTTGAACTTACTGATTCGCTATGTGTATGTGCAGTTTTGCCTGCAAAGGCCGTCTCCAAAATGACCTATACTGTGTGGGCGGGATGTTAAACCCTACTCACTCACTAATGCACATACGTAAATTTACTTAATTCTGTGAAGCAGGTGTTCCAGTATTCCATTAAAATACGTTTATTTGATGACATAATAATACTATGCGTTATCAGTGTGTTAAAGCATGCGTTAAAAAATTAGCACAATGCATTAGTGCGTTAAAAAATTAATGAGTTGACAGCTCTAATTTTCTTTAATGAATGTGAAAACATTAGGAACAGATATGCAAATCAAATACCGTGGATATTTTCTGCAGGTTATTTGTGATGACTTTGTATGTACTACATATCTGGTGCATTGTGACGTGTGTGCTAAGATGGAAATCTGTTTGAATTCCTGATTGTTTCGCTGGACAACAAGCAGTGGCAATTTACAGCTCAGTCAGTTGAGGTCGGCTTACTTACTTAACCATTTAAACTGCTTTTGTAATTATATTTTTTTTAAACTGAGTATAGCTTTTCAGTCCATAGTTTTCTGACAGGCATGTCATTTAGTTGCTTTGTACACTTGCACCATTTAGGTTATAACATAAATTGCTGGTGCCTCATCAAGTCCCCGGAACTGCCGTCACTGCCGCCGTTAAGGCCTCGGACTTCAACCAACCGTTGAGGTAGCGGCCCTGGACCACTAAGTTTCCACGCCGCCGCCGCTGATAAGCTAGCGGTCTTAGCGGTTTGAAGAAATTAAATCAAACAATGTGTTGTACTCAAACTAATGTACTCCATGGAAAAACAGTAGTTTATCATATGTTGTTACAAATCATGTAAAAGTTGTTGCTTTTGGGTCTCTAAAACTACTAACAGTGACGGACATCTTAGCGGTCCAGACCGCTAAGCCAGCTGCTAAGGCTTAGCCGTCTGGACCGCCGCTAGCGTAACATCTTAGCGGTTTAAACCGCTAATCCACCCATTAAGGCTCGAGATCAGCCGTTAAGGCCTTAGCAAACGGTTCTGGGGACTAATACGTACAAATAATGATTGCAGTGATAATAGCAAGAATGATAGTAAAATGTTGTGTTACGAAAGGACACCGTTAAAAGTTATGATAAATTTTTGCATGAGTGCGGATTGAAAAGTGAAAGAAGTTGCAGTTTTGTTGTACATTGTTTTTATGTCGTACAAGAATTGAGCTGCAGCATGTACTGATGCCAACAGTTTGATAGGAAGTTGTCTACTGACGATGTGCTAGGAACGTGACGAGTGGGTTGCTGCTGTTGAGAAACAAATTCTCTCGAGTCTTCAGCTGCTGGAAAGCAACAAGTCAAAGGTAATGTCCGTGATATGTGTTGACATCATTAGCAAAGTTCCCACTCTACAGGTGGGTTCACTTTGTTCTACAGCAACTCAACCCCCCTGCCCATGGGGGAGGTATGGAGCAAGGTGGGGGCGCACGTACCTAAGACTCAAGGGACTCGAATGCTGCAGTTGGGGTCCACGACCGTGCAACACAAAGGCACTAGACAAACAGACAAACAAACTTTCCGCGCATTATACTAACACTCTAATGCGTGTAGGTTGTTGTCCATGACGATACAGCATGGGTAAGATGTCACAAAGATTCAAGACAATGTTGTGAATTTCAGGTGCTTGGAGATTTATCATCTTGCAGACTTACCTGATGAAAGACTGTCTGCTTTACACAGGGTGCTGCCTGGAAGTTGTTGCAGTGCCATAAGTTTTTGGCAGACACTTTTGGTTTTCTTTACTAGAGCGAAGAAACGCACTTCATTTTCTCTGTATTTTTTCTTTTTTTTCTCTCAGTTGTCTCTGTCAGCAGCCACACATTTTACGACCTGAATTTCCAGCATTCATGAAAGGATAACTTTTGAGATTGCTTATGTAGAGTTAAGCTGATGTGAAGCCAACACCGTAAAGTGCTATTGGCAGGAGTAGTTGACTCTTTGCAGTGTCTCACAAGTTTGCTGCTCTAAATTCTTTTAGACTTCAGATCTTGATTTAGTCTACTTGATGGGAAAATTTATCGTTTATCAAAATTGATGGTTGGTTGTTTGTTCACTTTTGTTCATTTGATTGCTTGATGTTAGGATCGTCTGTCGACGTTGGCAAATGCGTCGGTGCTGCAGACAATTCGGTCTGTCCCAGGCAATGATGTCTGCGCTGACTGCTTAGCCCCGGGTGAGTAGCGACATCTTGAGATTTAATTCAGAGTATTGCTGATGAAACAGATGCAAAACAGATCTTAACAGCTTCCCCCGCAGGAAACTGGAGGAGACCACTGGGACGTCCTTGTATTACATGGATGAAAACCATTCAGCAGGATCTGAAATCCAGCAATCTCAATATGGACGACGCAGTTGACTTGGCTCAGAACCGTCCACTCTGGAGATTGATGTCTACGTTCGGCGCTATGCACTCTTAGTGGTGCTTGCCAGAAATGATGATGATGATGATGATTGTGATATGCACTGCTGATGTGATCTGATCTCAATGGGTCATTATTCTGTATCTGCACACATTTCACATGCATCTGTGTACAGGGTGGGCCAAAAAAAACCGGGCCTGTTTGAGCGTTGATAACACAGCGATGGTTAGTAGTAGAACACGTGTAATACGTCAAAAGTTTCAGAATGCTGTAAAGAATTAATGACAAATTTGCATAGTAAAGCATTTAAATATTTTTTGCCTGATGCGCATAAATATTCATCATCCCCGAAATTCTGCCAAATTTGACTGTAACGTATGGATTTAACACTGATATTTGAGCTTTTATAACTTAGCGATAATTGTTGATGGAAAGGCACGTAATATGCCAAAAGTTTCAAAATTGTGTACAGGAAAAGTGTACAACTTGCATGTCTCACCATTTAAATATTCTTTGCCTGCTTTACACAAAACTGCCCCACCCCTAAAATCATGCTAAATTGGCAGTAACACATAAATTTAAGTTGATTTTCATTTAGCATACAGTGAAATATCAACAATCGTTAACACATACGTTGAGTTTAGATGAAATTTGACATAGGCAGTTGCCCAGCTTTTGCATTCATAACCATCATCAGTCCTTTTAGGCAGCTGATTGATCACTGGAGTCAATGTGTTCAGGATCAGCTGAGCCTAGCATTCGATTAGCACGCGTTTTAGCTGGTCAGTTACTGAAATTTTGTGACATGCTATCTGTCGCAATGCCCCCATACTGAATAATTCACAGAATTTAAATCTGGACTTTTTGGCAGTGAGTTTTTGAGTTCAATGAACTCGGGCACATGGGAGTGCAAGCAAATGCCTAATTTCAGGGGTAATGAAGATTTATGCAAATTAGGCAAAGAATATTTAAATGCTTCACTAAGCAAATTTGTCATTTATTCTTTACAGCATTCCGAAACTTTTGACATGTTACACGTCTTTCTACCACTAACCATCACTGAGTTATCAACACTCAAACAGGTCCGGTTTTTTGGCCCACTCCGTAGTGTGTTAACAGCAATTTTCCTCAGTTTTCTTATGTAGCTTGTTTGGTCTAACCATGAGTGTCCTGACCTGGAGTACTTGTAAGTCTGTGGACCGTATGCTGATTAAACAAAGTCTGATGTGGTACGTTTGCCAGAGAGTGAAATGATCTGTTAGCTCTCAAACTCTGTCGCAAGACTGGGACACTTAATTGAATTTAATAATTCACTGTATTTTATCCGAGTTTTGCAGTGTATGTGTGCTGTGCATTTATCAAGTGAGCATTGTATCGTATTTGTAGTTTTGCTGAAGTGCACTGAGATTGAGGAACCTTGGTCGTAGTAGTCTTGTAGCAGTCTTGATGGTGACGGCCTGCCATAGCCAGGGGCCGCCATAGCCACAATCCCACAATCGATGGTACGAATGGCTAGCTCCGCCACACTTTCCTATAGGCTACTATCGTTAGGGTTAGGGTTAGGGCTGTGGGGTCCTAACCCTAACCGTAACCCTAACCGTAACCCTAACTATGGTGGCCCCTGGCTATGGCTATGGCATTGTGGCTATGGCGACCCTTGGCTATGGCGGGCCACAATCGTCTTAGTGGAGCACTTCTACTCAGCAGTCTGATGGTGTGTGCTGCTTGTTGATTGGCAGGTCCAGTCTGGGCCAGCCTCAACTTTGGTGCACTGGTTTGCATCGACTGCTCCGGTGTTCATCGTAACCTGAGTTGTCGTCCGTCACGAGTTCGCTCCCTAGAGCTCGACGACTGGCCGTAAGTCTTCCGTGTGTTAATTGATTGCGTGAATGGAGTGTTCAGTAGCATAGTAGTAGCTGGCTCAATTGCAGCGAACTGTTTACTGTTTCTGTTATTACACATTGTTATAATATTGTTAGCATGTCGGATTGTCGGTCATGGCCAATGGGAACATGCACACTTGGGACCTTTGCTCTTTCAGTGAACGACTTAACGTGCATTGAAGGCCTATAGTGAATTAAGTGAAAAATGAAGTGCAATGAAGAGTTTGCAAGAAAATTTATGGAATATTTGTGGAATTTTTAATTTCTGGATGGTTATCGCCTTACTGATATCTGTCGCTTTGGTTGGTTTGCAGACTGTTTCTTTAGATGTTCAGTATTCAGCAGTTGAACAAGATCTGAGAGTCACAATTGACATACATGTTTTCGAGCTGAACTTACATTATCTCTTGTTACATGTTTAATTTTTTCCTGATTGACTTCGCTTGCTGTCTTTGGTCAGTGCTGCTTCGTATTTTATGTTAGTTCATAACAATCATGAATCTTGTGATTGGCATGAAAGCCCAGAGTCTGTGCAATATGCAAATCATGTGATTCTTTGAATGCCTGATAAACCAGCTCCGAACTTTAGTGCTTGAGCGTTTGCTGCAAGATGTATATGTATATGTGTATCTGGTGATTTGTGTGTGGATGTAGTTCGGAGCTGGTGCTTGTGATGGCGTCAACTGGCAATGAGATGGTGAACAACATCTGGGAAGCCAATATTTACGACCAGCAGAAGCCTTGTCCCAGCTCCACTAGGTCACTGGTTCCTAAAGTGTTTCACTTTGTTATGCTTTGAAAATGTTACACAAGTAACGACTAACGACTGTTTGTTAGTTGTTTTGGGTATTAATTCCTGATTTTGTCTTTATTTTGATTTTTATTTTTATTCCAATATACTGGAGGGATGGATTTTTGAAGGTGGAGAGCAAAACCAGTTCTTGTAACTATCACAGTTATTCTGATCTGTTATCATTTGTGCCGTCTCTAATGTGGAACGCCATCATATTGTGGTGCTTTCATGCTGTTGGCTGGACTTCCAGGAAGGTATATTATATGGCTGATAAAAACTACTGCCCCAGCAGTTCTGGCATATTTTCTTTGGCTTAACCGATTTGACTAAATCCGGAACATTGAGCCAGGCAAACAAGAAATGAAAGTGTGATTTTTAAAAGTCTTCACATCGTCTTTGGAGAAATCTTTGGAGAAATGTTCTTGTTGCCAAGTCTTCATCTATCTTGTCTGTGTCGTTGTGTGAACTTAGACGTCATTTAGTGTTCGTTGTTTATAGAGATGAGAAGCATCAGTGGATTCGCTCAAAGTATGAACAGTGTGATTACCTCGCCCCTGCACCATACACTGAAGTGCCCATTCATCGGGTAAATATTTTTCGGCAAAGGATTATGTTTATTTTATACCTGGTTAAATGACCTTGTGCATTGTTATTTGTTTTTTGTCAGAGCTTCTGTTTTATTTATTTATTTCTTATCGCCATAAAATAAGTGAACAAAAGCTTGGTCACTTAAAGTCCAAGTTGCATCAGTTTACGTAACTGTTATAAAGCATTAACTGGTTTAATCAAATGTGAATTTGTTAGTATTTATTAATCTTCCTGTTGCCAGTGTTATCTTTATACTGTAAAAATAAAGTTTAACGTGGATAAATGTGACGAAAGTGTGACGTCACAAACAACTATTAGCATCAATGTAGCGTTTGACAGAATTCGAATGCTAGCAGCATCGATGGAACATGATACTGAGCGAAAAGACTTTGCTTGCATTTCGAGAAGTTGCTGTCATATCGAAAGTAGGCCGATGGTGTGCCTTTTCCATTGCATCAATCGCCGACAGATTCCAACCTTCGCTTCTGGAATGCAAGCGAGTTCCCCTCTCTGAGCGCACGCTGCATCGACGCTACGGCTAGCTCATCACGTGTTAACTTTCTTGCATGCTGCAATACATGCTATAAACAAAGCGTTGTTCATGACGTCATCATTCTGTTCACACAACATTATTTTTTATTTAAATTGATGTAAAGCAATGTTTATATTTCAGCTGATCAGCATATTATTAATTAGCATTACATTTTACACATAGTTAGCCAATATCGTTTTTTCATGCGACTTGGACTGAATTTGTTAACTGTAATGGAGTTCTTTGAAAGGTAATAGCAGTTTTTTGTCAGATTCTGCAGTACCAGTGACTTGTGTTTTCTGTGTAAATTCTACCCAAATCAGGAGGATCAAAGTATGGGACGTCCTCGTATTACATGGATGAAAACCATTCAGCAGGATCTGAAATCCAGCAACCTCAATATGGACGACGCAGTTGACCTGGCTCAGAACCATCCACTCTGGAGATTGATGTCTACGTTCGGCGCTACGCACTCTCAGTGGTGCTTGCCAGAAATGATGATGATGATGCATTAACCATCGACTTGTGACTGCTGCTGAGTAATAGTCATAATAACAGTGATGATGGCTCTCCAACGAGGAGTTTGTTTTTTCCACAGCACTTTCATGGTTCAGTAAATGTTGCGGTCCCACGGAATTGAATACTGAGGGTTAAAGATAATCGGAACAAAGTGACAAAGAAGAAAAAGAAGAAGAACGGATTCTGGTATTTTCTGAGAAGAATGCCTATATGCTAAGGATAAATCGATTAGCGTTCGTGGATTATTTTTCAGGATGGCAGTGCGTGGCTTGGCAGAGGTATGCACTCCAGCCAGTGCTAGCTAGTTTTGTGTTGGCTTGGTCTGGTTGTAACATCGCATCGATGAAGTCACTTTGAATGTTGTTGAGCCAAGTTTGTGCTGAGACAAGTGACTATTCACACATATACCATCTTGGTCTGTAACCAGGTCATTTCAGACTGGCTCTCTTTGTGTAAATGGGCACAAACTGGGATGTAAGGAGAGCTGATGTATTACCACTTTGTTTGTGGTTTGGCATTGTGTCAGGCTGAGGGCTAAAACGGACATCAGCACTACTATATTACGTGAGTTCATGTTTTGTCGAGAAGTAGGATTATCGCTTCGGTCGACACTTTCTCTTAGAATAAATACCAAGATAATCGGAAACATGAACTGAAGTTAGAATTCGGTGTTACCTTTCTTCTAAGAACCAACATTTCCGATTATCTACCAGATAAGAAGAAAGATAATCGGAAATGGTAGCTAACACCAAAGTTAATCCGAGCATTACCGATTAACACCAGACAGCTCCAATGCAAAAGAATAGGCGTATTTTCTTAATCCCTAGCGATTAGAAACTTTCTAATCGATTTTCAGTTCTCTTTATAATCTATGGATAAGAAGTAAGTTAATCGGATTCGGTTCTTAGCGGATGTCAGATTAAGCAGATGCCGATTAGAAAAAAGATAATCCTACTTCTCGACAAAACGTAAACTCACGTATTGAATCATTTACAGTTTACACGACTGTTGCTGGTGGCATGCGTCCGTAACATGCCGACAACATTTTGTTGTGTTGCTGACAGCAACTGTTTGATGCCGTGGCTCGGAAGGACATTCGCAGCACGTTGTTGGTTCTTGCTCATTCCACGTCGACAGTCGTCAACTCGCCATACAGCGACGCAGACCTCCGCACACCACTTCACATTGCTGCCGCGATTGGCGATGCCGTCCTTGTACAACTGCTTGTCTGGGTATATTCTTGTTTTTAGTTGTGCTTGTCTGGCTATATTCTTGTTTTTTATCAGACTGAGTCAGGTGGCAAAACAGGCTACAAAAATGCTTATGTAAATAGCAGTGAAAAACTACATACACATACTTGGCACAGTGTGTGTAACTGTAAATAGCTAGCAAAAACTGTACAAACATAGTTAAATTTGAAATTAACTAAGTTAACCTCAGCACCAAGACGTGCAAAAAGTCTATACAACAGAAGGAACAGGTACAGTGAATGTGCTGCAGCATGCAACATGCGATACTTGTTCGTTTACTTGTCTGTGTATGTACACACAGCAGGTACATTCGAATTAAGTGGCCATCCTCTTGATTTCAATTCTCACTGATTCCTATCTTGAGCGTATTCACGAGTCAAGTCAAAACTCGGTTTATGTCATCTAACACATTTCCACCGGGTTTACTTTGAGAATCTCCCTCCTCTGCAGTCTCTTCAGTGTCTGACCGTGTTTGTTTCACCTAGTTTTGTTGTTGTGTATCTTGTTTTTCTGTGTCGGTGTTTGATAGTTGCATATAGGTCCCCGCAGATCACAGAAATATGCTTATGTTGCCAAATCAGTCTTATCTTTATCTTAGTCACTACATATCATAGCACATGACTAACTTGGACTATTTCTATGATCTGAGTGATCTCAGGCGCCGGAGACAATGACTGATCTGCAGTCACTAACGTTAGCAATTGCTGGATCTGCGGTTGATTTGATGTGATCTGCGTGATCCCCCCTAGTGCCATAGTTCCATTTGTAGTCATTGAATGTAAGGTGTTTCTGTGGTCTATGGTTGGTTTGTGGTTTATCGATGGTGATCTGCGGTCTTTGGGCAGCAGGGCCGGATTTAGGGGGGGCCGGGCCCCAGGCCTCCCACCAACAGGGGGTCTCCCACCAAACCCCTCAATTTTTAAAACCCTGTAATTCGACAGCCTATCCCTTTCTGAAATCTCAAATACGCCACTGGACCCAGGCCTCCCACCAGGGGCCCCAGGCCTCCCACCAGCTAAATCCAGCCCTGTTGGGCAGAATGTTTCATATTGTTGTTTCGTATTCTGAATTTATCTGTCCCAACCAGGAATGGTGGAAATGTAGCTGATGAAACAAACGTGATTGATTGCAGTGATTGTTATGATTAGAGCTAAGTTATTGCAGTGAGTGAGTGAGTAAGTAGAGTTTTACATCTTGCATGACACATCATATGTCTTTTTCTGGGATGTTCACTGCAGGTGATCTTTTCATTCTCTTGTACTGGTTCTCGCATCAAAAATCAGCAGCAAAAGATGAAGCATATTATCCTCAGAAATCTTACGTGACAACAATAAACTAGCTGCAGTTAAGAACCGATGTTGTGATGATGTGTGAGCAGAGTGGAGCGGACGTTAAGCTGCGTGATCACGAAGGCTTCAGTGCTGCCTACTATGCTCAGATGTCCGGTAGCATTGACTGCGTCCAGTTGCTTCATTCGCTCAGCAGTCCCTTGCACACCATCACCACTTCACTCTCTTGATGTTTTCCCTCTCTGTTGTGTCTTTACTGTCTGTTTTGTGGCATTACTACAGCTTCCATTGTGACCTTTCGATTTCTGCGTATTATCGTTGTCAAATTTTCGCCATTCATCTGCACGCCAGCGTCTGGCACTGAGTTATGTGATAATAATCCGCATACAAGTTGAATATGTTGTTTGTTTTGTGTTGTTACTGAGAACTGTGCAATGCTTACTTTGTCGTTTGTACTAGAAATCTGTGTTTTATCATGTTAGAGATTTATGCGAAATAGTGTCTTAGCTGTGTTGAAAGATTCAGTGTCAGACATTTGCAATAATGTATTTTTTCATTTTCTAGTATTAAGTCCCTGTGTTTAGCTTTCAGTGCAATAGGGGGGCCTTATTACTTGGCCTTTTTGCTTCTACTGACCGGTCTATGTAAACATGTAAGACGTCTTAGCATCTGATTTTTCTGGTTGCCTCTCCCAGAAATTTGTATTTTAGGAGGAATGGCATGTTTGTATCACAGTGTAGCACTGTCTCGTCTTATTGGTCTTTTTGTTCAGCGAAGGTTTTTTCATCTTACTTCGAGTAAGTGGTCTTCTGTCGTTTAGGTAGGTAGGTGGTAGGTGGTTTAGGAGGTAGGTATTTATACATACCTCTGTAGACAAAACTTGTCGAAGTCTGAAAACATTGCTTACTTGACAGCAGTGTGGATAGTTGATACCTATATTGTGTCAGGTGGGACGTAAAACCCTACTCAATCACTGTACACTGCTGTGTACATGGTGTACACAGTGCAAATGATAAATTCGCGTATAATTTCTGTTTGTTTTCATTGTTAGTGTAGAACTCGTGCTCTGAACTTACGTGACCATTTTTGTATCATTTGAGCAAAGGCTGCAGTTCACTGGATAGCCATGGAGCAGCAGATTTAGACTGTGATGATGATGGCCTTGTTTGTGTCACATTCGTATTTTGTCTGGGCAGCACCCACAAGTGTATGTCGGCCGGCTTTTTTGGCTTGTATTTTATGATCCACTGTCATGTCATGTTAACCAGCTTTGTGATCATTGGCATAATTAGCTTAGCGTTGACAGTAGAATTGTTGTGTTAACTGCTCAGTGCAACATGAAGCTTTTTGTCGTAAAATCACGCTGGTTGCCTGACTGAGTCGGTGAACGATTATAGGTGGCAGCAGTGTTGTGGATTTAAAAGGTTGTAGTTTTCCCATGGATAGCTGAAAATTTCCACCAGGTGCTCAAAATGTTTGAGTTGAGTGCTGCAGTACTGATTGATTGCATGAATGAAGTCCATTGACTGCATGCGACACTTCCAGCAGTGTGGTGGGTTAAAAAATTTAGGCAGGGCAAAAAGTTACGATTTTTTGGCACACTGCATATTACATTCAGAAGAGATCATTGGTGCTCAAAATTTTAATCTTGTCTCTAAATTTTCTCAAAATGGGGGTTTTAGCTCCAAATATTGCAGTTTTGGATTAAAATTTTCTGAAAAGTTTCGGGCAACTTTCTAACTGCTCATAATAGCCCCTTTTCTATTCCTCCCTGGCGACGATGCCACTGGCCAGTTCATGTGCAACTGACAGCATTTGTGCATTTTTTTGTCTTTATTTTTTCATCTTTAGTAAACTTGAATTTTTATTGTTGTTACATGCCAACTTTTCTCGCTGTTGTGACATTTGTCTTTGATGCAGAGAATTGAGTCATATGTCAAGCGAGGTGCAGCATTGGTTTTGCGTTATTACTTCCCATTTTTCATTGTTTAATCTGTCCTCAATTTTAGACGATGTACATGCCCAGCAACGAACCAGCATAAGTTGCCAAATCGTGCTTTCTGTGAATTTACAGTGTCGACAGCCAAAGCATTGATTGTGTTTTTTTGTGTAATGGCTTTAATCATTTATGATCTCATATTGTGTTTTTACCAGCCACCACCATATCTTTTAAATTTCATAACGTGAATACGTTATGGAATGCGATCCTGATGTGGCATGACTTGAGATCTTTTAGACTTCTTTTGAAACTTTCCTGTTTCTTATTGTTCTTACCGTTTATAAACAACCTGTTGAATGCTGCTCTATATTTGCCCGATTAGCATTTTAGTGCTGTGATCTGGAAAATTTTTTCTTCATGTCTCATGCCTGATACACATGTTTTCTGATGTTATCTGCTTCCAAATGCAACACTGGCTCCTAGTAATGCCTGTCAGCTAAACAGTAACTGGAAATAGTATGTGGAGTGCAATGTCAGTTAAGCCCATAAAAATCAAGATTTATACCAGCAGCTGTATTTTGCTGGGCTGCCGCGACAGCATCATTAATCATTGATGTGGCTGTGCAGTGTTGTGTTGGTGGTGTTGGTTAGTGTGATTCGTTGCCGTTTGTTGTCATAATTATTTAGCCATTAACGAGTCCCGTTGTGTTGACAGCATACTGCGACTTCTGTATATGTCCCGTGCATTACAGTATTCTGTTCATGCCTTGCAACATTTGTGATTCGCTGACTAGATGGATTGTGGTGTAACGTTTACAGAATAAGATGCAGCAATAATTTCATTGTTGTTTTTTCATGTAACTTCCTTTGTGCAGTTCTTATAGATTTTTACACTTTTTGCTAGATGATTGGAAGGCCGTGTGTAAATTCCACTGCATGATGATGATGATGATGATGATGAAGGACGAATTAACTTTAGCGTGGCGTTAAGTCCTAATACTACAAGGACACGTAATGATAGGCCTAAACAGTGAAGTCACGTAATAATAGTCGGTACAATGAGACGTTGTTAGTCATGACTGTAAGACCAGGCAAAAAGTTCGGTTTTCAGTCTGCTGCAGAAAACTTGCAATGACAGGGAGACGACCGGACCGACTCCAGCCGACTGTTCCAGACCGATGCAGCAGTCGCTGGAAAGGTGCGGTCGCCAATGATAGATGTAGTCGAAGAGACGACACGCAGTCGTCGACGTGCGTTGAGGTGTGACACGTGCTGAAGATCTGAGGCCAGGTAGCCAGGCACAGAGCCGTGGAGGCAGCGATACATTAGCACTGCCAGCCGGAACGAAATACGTTCTGGCATCTGAAGCCGGTATAATCTGCGCAGTAACGGCTGAATGTGGTCCTGACGACAAGCTTTGAAGATCAGCCGTGCAGCGGCGTTCTGCACAGAGTGAAGACTGTCCATGAGTTGCTTCTGAAGGCCGGCAAGAATTGCGGAGCCATAGTCATATAAGCCCGGAAAACACCAGCGCC
>Ga0209367_1004884_pt1 | contig 18570 bp, 12 predicted proteins | sample WorMetLIZISLAND2_FD_187412 | JGI IMG/M metagenome (GOLD analysis project Ga0209367, IMG submission 187412) | Marine gutless worms symbiont microbial communities from Max Planck institute for Marine Microbiology, Germany - Olavius geniculatus... ... | reverse complement strand
CAAATATCTCTGGAACTGATGAAGATAGCGACAATATGTAAACGGCGTTGGCGAAAACGATCTTTTGTGTGTTGAACAAAAAAAACTCGTGAAATTCGGTTAACAACGAACAAAGTTATAGGCGCTCATGTTGACCTACCCTAAGTCGATAATGCGCGTTTGGCGTATGCCAATGCATTTGAGTTCGGGCCACGTGACTGATGCCGGGGAAATTCCCCCCCCAATTTTCCCCAATCGGACTTAGGGCGCCGGGCGGACTCACGTTGGGCTTTGCCCCAAATTTCTAGTAATATTTAGTTTCTGATTGCAAAAGCATTCATTCTTTGCTGCCCAAACACGTGTGACAATAATGAAAAAAAATTTAAAATGCGCTGTTTAAATCTTGCTGCAAAAAATGTTCTGCAAGAAATCATGCAGGGAAATTTATAAATTATTATTTTGCAATAAATATAGATACAAAAAATATTTAGTTTTTCTATACTTCATTTTTCACATATTACTACATCCAAAATCTAAAAAATTGGCAAAATGACCAATATATGGGAAGAAAAACCCCTGGGCGGATTGAGATAGATGTCCCCGATGTAATCACGCCATTCACTACTCCCTCTTCATCCATCCAAAAAGCTTGGATTTGCATGAAACTCAAGGGTCGTCTTGTTGTAGACCATGGGGGTCTGGATGGACCCCTCTGCCGCCCCTGCTGTGCTAACACTAACAAGGGTGCACCTATAAAATCTTATATGTTTCATTGAATTTCTATTGTCACACATTAGATAACTGAAATTATTGTCACTATCATTCTTATTACAGCCACTTCTACTCCCAACACAACTACTACTTCCTAAATTTCGTCTAGTGAGACACTTTTCAAATTTTACAAGTTATGCCGAGTCCCAGAAGAGAATCTTCGTAAAATATTGCAAAGTTTTACAGACCCAATGCCGTGCCTGACACCCACCATGTCAAAGTAGTGAAGACATAATTTAAAAACACATTATGCCAAATTATTTTTTTTGAAATAAGTGTACAATAAAACCAATAGTACTGACAATTCTATACACAAATTTAGCAACGACAGCAAAACACAAAAAAATTTCATCACTACAAAATTACAAACAAATGACTCACACCACTTCACTGTATCGGCTTAACTCCGAGTATAAGAATCCTACAGATCTAATAGACAAAACAGCCATTACTGCCACAGGGATGGCAAAATTATTAACCTGTTCGTCAACAAGCTGGCGCTGCACCTGACGTTCAGCTATCCGTTGGTCAGCACCATCCATATTAATGACAACCGGCATCTGACTGTCACCCTGAGCCTCATCTTGCAGCAACACGGAGCCCACTAATACAGTCACAAACACACATACTCTTAAGATTAGCATACACAAATAAGGCACCATGTAGTTAAACTTGATGCTGCAAAACAATGTTTTCCTCAGTGCAGCTGCTACAGATTAGAGCCACAAACAGAGAAGAAGAAATGCACAATTTCCCATACAATAGTATGCCACTTATATTTTTACGACACCTATGGCAAATATGGTCAGATTTCAATAATTCTTTCACTTGTGCATTTGGTGATAAATGGTGGAAGACACGGCAACAAATGCTGCCATTTCACCTGAAATCTGTTGTTACACTACCTTGTAAAATTTGAATGGTCAACTCTGCTACTCCGAGCAGTTGCTTAATATGAAAGTGGTGAATATATATATCACCAAACTTCAACTTAATTCTTCGTTCGTGTGTTTTCTATAGATTTAAATTTCATATACAGAATATCTCAGCATGTAGTTGCACATGCCACTGATTAATGGGTGGTGTCAACAACACACCGTACAATACTGCACCTAACATTCAGCACCCACTGGCACAAAATAACACAATTACGTCAAATAATGCCAGCAGCACTCAGAACCAACAACTAATGAAGCTTTGCGAATCGCAACAGGCTGTCACAAGATGGCACATTCAGACCACTTACACCAGAAGACTAAGATGCTTCCAGTCAAATCACATTCTGAATTACTAGCTAAACAATAATGGTTATCTTGCTTTCAGTCACACCATCCCGGCCATCATTTAACATCTCAGCCTGCCCCAGCTAGAAATATGAAGGGCACGCTAAGTAAATTTGACAGGGACATTAGACCACTCTGTGATGAAGGCATCTCTGAAGTTGAGCAATACCGTTCTGTTTTACGCAATCTTCACTGCCAAGCAGTCGTAGATGCACAGTCAAACTTTGTACCAAACAGAGTCCTTGGAACTACTCCGCCTGAATTATCATCATTCGAATGCTACCTTTCTAGATCGGTCCGCACTACTCTTGCTCAGTTACGTTCGGGTCACTGCCGGCTCCTCAACTCTTACGAGGCCTGCATCACCGCAGGCGTAACAGATGTTTGCCCGGACTGTGGAGTGGCACCACACTTCGTTGAACATTAGCTCCAGTGCCCTGCATGCCCGACACAACTGACAACTCAAGATCTATGGGACGAACTAGACGCAGTAGCTGACTTTCTCAAGTTCGACGACAACAAATAATTAAGCAACAACAAATAATTAAGCTAAAAGTAAATCCACTGGACAAGAACACCTCCAAGTTAAGCAGCAGTGTAGTACTTACTGCGGCCAGGTCCGTTGAGTGCCGCAGCAGGCAGTGAAGGTGTAACACCGGCCGACTGAGAGAACTCATCACGACGACATTTCTGCTGCTTTAAGTTCTACAAACATTCACACAGTTTTCCACATTAACTAGCCTGCCTTCAGTCTTCTTCCATGTGGCAGGTTTATGACAAATTCTTCTGCTAGCTGCTTCTATCTTTTGCATCTCTCTTCAAAATCACTGTAATCTATACATGTAATGTGTTAACTAAATATTTAGAACTTTCATGCCATTGTTGTTTTTCCCTAGATCCTGCCAAAAATTATGACTTGTAGCAGTGAGCCATGTTTCAAGATGCATCCTATCCATCTGCTGCATTTGCATTGCTGTACTGCATACAAGATATTCCTCTTTTCATAGACTCTCTGCAGGTGCAGAACTTCATCATTTGCTACCCTGTCAGCCCAACTAATCTTCTCCATTCTTCTTCAGACCCACAGTTCGAAAGCTGATAGTCTTTCTCTATCCGCCTGTGTTATTGTCCATGTCTCAGCACTACAAAGAGCAATGCTCCACATTGCACACTTCATTTTCTTTTTTTTAGTTGTGTATTTTATTTTCTGTCATCCATGGGCATATCAGAGTGTTCACTCTCACTTAACAAAAAAGATCTCAATAGGTACAGCGAAAAAAAACTGTGTCATACATGAAACATTGAAACACCATAAGTAAACCCAGCTCACCTCAGTTCGGACTTCCAAAACAGACTTGAAATTGCCTGACATCACAGCAAGTTTAGACTGCACATTTCACAACACAAAGCAAATGACTTAATCACTGCAATATTGCAAACTAAACAGCAACTCAAGACAGGCAAGACAGCTGGACATGTATAATCTGTGAACATACGGGGCACTTAAAAATAGCGTGTTTCAAAAACAGAAGCACCCGACTTATGGTATGAGTTAAGAGTATTCGTGTCTCCAACTGCTTGCCAAGAATAACTGCATAGCAAACAAAGTAAAAACTCTGGAAGGTAACAGCATAGTGTTGTGGTCACATGTTAAGTTCAATCAATGAAGTTAACCAATGCTGGGTAACCATCACCCAGGGCAACTCAGCCCAGCGGCTTGTAGCCATCCCTATGACCATCTAGGTGCAATGAGTAACAGCGCTCTGGCGGTGAAATGTGGCATCTGGCTGGAGACTAATATACCTGCAACACTATAAGGGAATAAAGTATGTTACATTAAGTTACTACCATCCAAATCACTGTCTAACAGCAAAGTCTAGTGAAATTTGAAAAGATGATGAAACGCATGACAGAGAACTACAGAGACCTGAAGTGAGACGACAACGGAGTTGGCATGCGACTGCTTGTGCCGACCGTTCTGATTCAACTGAACTCTACTCAACTACACCAAGACAATGGCAGCTATCATAGTTTAAACAAAATAATGACAAACGAGAAATTTGGGGCAAGGCCCAACGTGAGTCCACCCGGCGCCCTAAGTCCGATTTGGAGGAAAAATTTAGGGGGTTGAAATTCCCCCAGTAGCGAAGTCATATGGCCCGAACTCCAATGCATTAGTATACGCAAAACGTGCAGCGCTGACTTTGGGTGGGTCAACATCCGTGCCTGTAACTTTTTTGTTAGTGGACCAAACGTTACCAATTTTTTTTTGTTAGAACCCGCAGAAATCGTCCTCGACCAGTTTGTTTCCAAGTTTTGATATCTCGATCAGCTCTTAAGATATTCATGGTCAAATTCAATAGTTGTCCGAAATCAAGCTGAATTTTCGACTTTTTGGCCCTCCCAAATTTCTGGGGTGCAGGCCCCCAAAAACATGTACATAAGTGATCATGCCCACCCTATGACCAGTCATGTGGCAGAGTTTCATAGGGGTACTCCCTTTACCCCAAAAGCTACAAGCACGGATATATCAAATTTTAAGCATATTTTGACCACCTTTGAAAAAAAATTGTAAGGGGGACCCCCATCGCCAGTAGGGGGTGTGCTAGCAAGACTTGATCACTCTCTAGTGCATGTAAAAATTTGGGGGCACAGCACCCCTTAGGGGCCAAAATATGGCCTTCTGAAAGTCAATTTCGATGGGTACAATCTCACCACTAAATCTCCGTGATTAGTGGGCAAAAATTCACCAAACTTTTTTCACCCAATGTGGGAGAAACTGTGGTACAAAATGGCCTCGTCCAATTTTGAATATCTTCATCCATTCAAGAGATATTTGCCATCAAAATTTGAAGTCAACCAAAATCAGGCCAAATTTTGCATGTTTTTGGGCCCTAAATTTTTTTTGGCGAGGCCCCCTGAAAATTATGGACCGGGATTATAAAATTGAACACACTTCCGAGCATCGTGCAAAATTTTGTGACGATCAGCCGATGGAGCTCAAAGATTATGCGATGAGAAAAAAAGAAAAAATAAACGCCAGCAAAACATAAGCCCGCTCCACAAGCTATCACTTGCAGGTGGACTAATAATTATAATACTCACACAAAATACTTCACAAAGATAATAAAAAAATAATAAACATCAAGAACAATGCTTATGATGCTATGATCGCAGTTGATTTCTTTGATAAATGTGCATAAGTGTCAAATGGTCACTGACTCTCTAATCAAACCAACCAATTAAGCTACAATGCATATAGCTCCATTTATAATTCGGCCTAACAGCTGAAATTCAATTTACTGTCCATCGAATGGAAAAAATGCTATGCTAACCTAAGCAATGTATTAAGTAGGGTTAGAGCGATAACAAAGAAGCTACCCAATACCCAATACTATTGGGTCATACCGATACCAATACCCAAAACCAATACCGATACCCATCAGATCATCAGCCTCTCGCCACGAGCTGCCGCACTGTCAGCGCTAGACACAGGAAGTAAAGTGCATTATTGTGCACACTGTGTTAATCTACACTCATGTGTAATGTAATCCGTTTGCGTTGTTTTGCTTCTCTGTCCATTGCCTCTCAGTCTATGCGAGCTGTGGTGTATGCTGTGCTAGGAGTAAGACAGCCACATTTGATCCTCACCGCCACATACAGTACTAGACTACATTATATTCTACCTATTAAAATTTCCATGCAGTTCCCTGTCAAGTGTTAACAAACAGTAATACCATGGGAAAGTGTTAACACTGGCTGAAAGCTCCACCTGACAACCCACACGCTGTGACAGCATGCCTTGCCCTCCCTTCCCCACACTCAATGGACGGTGTGCCTGGACAGACACTCGTGACCCATTGTGTGTGGTACTACAATGATTCATATACTTCTTTTATGTCTCTTGTGCTAAGTTTTATGTACATAAGCTAGCTAGTAGGCCTGCAATACCGTGGATTGTGCTCAAATCAATGACTGATTGATATAAACGCAAGCAAGTAAATTAAACGTGAATTTATATAGCGCATAGCGTTAATAATTAACCTCTAATGTAGCGGTGATATAATCGCAACAACCGTTAACCAAGAGCTCTGAAGGCCGTGTAATCAGGTACATAAACCGTCACACAACCGCATGTGCTTCCTGGCGCCAGTAACCTTTACTGCAGTGCACCAGTGACAGGAGAAACCGCCAGGCACGGCTGGCGGGCCGGCGACGTCACCCCACGCTGCACTGATCTGTATGTGTGAGACGGTGTGCGGTGCAGAGGGGATACCCGGGCAATCCTTCCAATGTGTCATAAATGGGGACCATTCTACAGGTGCACTTCCCCCCTCCCCCGCCCCATGCCACTCTTCCGGCTGGCTACCGTTGTTTGCTAGCAAATCCAGATAATTATTGTTGCATAGTGACCGCCGCCCGCCGCCAACTGCTGTTTGATCGCGGCTCAGACAGCAGTTGACGGCGGGCGGCGAGTACTTATACTGAGTGAGTGGATATCGGTATTGGGTTTTACGGTAAAAAAAAGTATCGCCCAATACCCGATCCACCCCAATACCGGCCAGTATTGGCCAATACCCGGTACCCCAATACCAGTATCGTTCGAACCTTAGTATTAAGAATGTGCAGCCTGGGCGGTAGATTATAGATTGCTTAATAAATCACCGCCGTGAGATGACGCTAGCAGAACTACAAGCATGAGAGACAATGTGCAGAGATGTTGAGAAATGAACTGACCTCCTGCAGCTGAGCAATCTGCTTGTTCAACGTGCCAATATCTTGTTTCACAACGATCGTCAGCTGCTGAATTTCATCAGCTTTGTCATCAAACAATGACTTACGCTTGGCCACTGACACACACATGCAGACATACACATAGTATACTTCAATCATCACCTTTTGTCATCAATGTAATACTGCACTAGGTTAAATCACAATGACAGCTATAGTTTAGCAAATTTTTAAAATTCATCTTAGTTTTAACTCAACTGGCAATTATGATGAAAACACACTGTAAATGCAGTAAGTGCAAACTGAGAACATGAGTTTATGCTAACAAAAGGCTCATACGACAACAACAAATGGCTATGGCCACAGTACTAACAATACTCACACATTGTAAGTTTTTCCAACTTTGCATACGTGTTGGCTAAATCCTTTGAAATTTTTCTGCACCACAACCCACACAAATAGCTCAACTATTATTGCACAAGACAACAACATATATGCTAAAAGGAAAACAGCTAAAAAGCCCGAGACTATATGACATTTGGTTATGTGTTATCAGATAAAAAAAACTGGAAAAAAAAGTGATAAGTAAAAAGGGACAACACAATGCTATGGTGTTACCGATAAGTATTATGCAACTTCTGGAATTTATCTGATGTAACACATCAATGACATCATGCAATTTATGAACATTTCATTTTGATCATACTTATAGAAATTCAGCTAAGTGAAAATTATCATAAAACTTCAAATACAACAGTGAAGATGCAATTACATTGAACACATTTAAAGTGAAATCAAAATGATGCTTGACTTACGCCCCACTGCCTTACCTTCTTCCAGCTAGCTTGAATTTCTCCAAACTTCTCCTAGTTTTCTTCAAATACATTGTGAAGACAAATGAAATAATTATGGAGACAAAGTAGCCACTAACTTACTTAGCAACGTGTGTAAATTCACTTCTGTATGCAGGATTAACTGAACCACTAGATGCAACCATACTGCCAATCTAAAGCCACAACAAACAGTACTCAATAGGCTAAAATTAATGCTGATTAAACACCACCAAAAATTTAAAATTTCAACATTGCAAATCATAAACAAGTCAGATGATATGTTTCAGCATTGGCAAAAAACATCAATAAATAACATATAAAAAACAGAAATTAAGTAAAAAAACAATAAATCCATGGTCATGTCAACGAAATGAGTCGTCAAAACTCAAATAAAAATATTAAAATTTGGTTCACATTCTGTTTATAAAGTAACATTGCAGATCAAAAATGATCTTTATAAAAACAATTACTGGTACATAATCCTTCATAAATATCAGCATAAAAAATTAATGCAGTCACATGATTCAATTCAGCAAAAGAGCCAATCGAATTATCATATGTCAGCACTAAATGCCATTACTGATAAAGCCCATACTTACACAAGACTTATCACAACACGACTGCCACAACTGAAAATACAAGTTACACTTATATGCTTGCTATCCCAGTTCCACATGAGTACCTGAATGAAAGCTTGCATTACCTGATTGGATCGCAGAGACATGGTAATGGAACGGAACTCATGGGTGCGATCACGGCAGCCCATCTCTCCTGCCACTGGTGATGCAGGTGGAGGCAGTGACATGGTCGACATAGAAACACTGGTTCCAGACACGCTGTAGTCACTATAGCTGTTCGATGCGTCGTCTTTGGAGTTGGAATTAGAGCGGCGTCGACGTCGAGCGCTCATTGGCGGCCTCTCTGTACCAACCGCTGTAGCGAATTTTTTATCAACTGCTGTATCCAGTATGCTGGATTCTAAAAATATACGCACATATACAGCTAACACAATCCCAAAGGCAGACAAAGCTCACGTTCACTATTAATGTAAAACTTACTGCGAGGATAAGGTGAAAAGAATTATGGAACTTTCGTTCCCACGTACTTTCACTCCCGGGAATGAAAGTTCCATACATAGAACTTTCGCTCCCGAGAACTTTCGTTCCCGCGAGCGAAAGTGACGTGAAACTTTTGCTCCCAGGAACTTTCCTTCCATGAAACTTTCACTCCCACAGCCAACGTAACGTGGTTTCGCTCCCCAACACGAATTATGATTATTTAACTGATAAAAATAATGGTATTAAGGCATTATAGCTTGTTTGTACAGCTTCACTGTAGTAAAAGATAGCAGGATATAGCAAATTATTTTATTAATTAATTAATTTTAAATTAATTAAGTTCCCCAATTCTTCCACAAATTAGGGCCTGTATTTGTTTATAAATTCTTCCTTAAATTATATTTTTCGTCAAGTTTTAATTACCATTATTCTAAATTCTAGTCTCTTACCTGAACTTATCCATCTTTAGTCTTTAGCAAAAACACCGATAGTCAATGACAAAAAATGAGACACACATTTTACAGTTACAACAATACAATATAAGGCTGTGTATTATACGAAGAAATTATGTGTCATTTTCCATCAGTCAAAATTTTCAGACGTACACGGCGAATGGAAAATAACGTCATATAGTCTCCTTTTTACGCGCGAAAGCAGCTATGCTTTCAGCGCATCTTAGTCATTGCAATTCCGTCCGTCTGTCCATCCATCTGTCCGTCCATCACACGGATGGATCAGGCAAAAACGGTCCAAGCTAGGATCTCCAAATCTTCACCGTCAGCTGCCTGGAAGACTCTAGTTTCAGGAACCGTAAAGCTTTTCCATAAATTCGAAGGGGGTCACCCTGAACGACGGCCCTAAATGAGAGGGGGGTGGTCAAAATTTGCGATTTTCGGCCTATAACTCACTGTATCTCAGTAACAGTGCGAGATAGGGCCTAGGTTACTATTAATCACTAATAGGAAATCGTACACTGGCTGTCGATTGGCGCCGAATTCAATGACCTTGGATGACCTTGAATGCCAAAATAGGGGGTTTTATAAATTTTTTTCGCAATATCAGGCTGCGCAAGTCTATATCATTCACAAAGAGGCGCCACCATCGCCAACGCCACACGTGCCTATGGCCGATGTGTATTATGGTCCCAATGGGCTGAGTCCAAGTGATATGCGATTTTCAAAACTATAACTACTGAACTGGAAATGCTATAAGCTTTCGCGCGTCTCGTGAGCTTTGCTCAAATTTCTTGTTTTAGTTAGTGGCGAATGGAAAACAGCCTCACGTTTGCTTAGTCTTCCATCTCTGGGGACGGAGAATAGCGCTTGGAGCACATAGATTTCCATCCGCGATTCCGCACGGACGGAAAATAGCATCTGCATGCTCTTTTTTCCGTCCGTGGCGGACGGAAAATAGCCTCACTTACTTTTCCGTCCACAAAATGGGTGTCGGTAAAATGCATCTGGTGCGTCTGCGTCTGGTGCGCCTGCGTCTGGTGCACCTGGGCCAACGGGTATATTGCATCTAAATAGTGCGTCCAATAAACGTATACTACCCGTTTCATCTGAAATGACGTCACTGGCCTCATCTTTGAATGACGGCCTATTGTCCTCATCTGATCCAGGACTTTCATGTGATTTTTGATTACGTATTTATACGCACATTCGTATTGTGTGATGTAATCATTACCACAAAGGCTCTATTTTAAAATAATATGTTGATGCTATAATGTATGCATTGCAGTAGTTTATTGTGAAATATATGAATTAAGTTACTTTTTGATATTTGCTTTTCATGAACGTTTAAGTTTTAAACTATAGGCCCTATGCATGCAGTCAACAGAGATAGAGTAGAATAACTTCAAGTGTAGGATAGCGATGGTAATTAACATTGGTTAAATAAATTTGTACAGACTAAAGCTGCTGACAAACAGTCACTAGGCTACATGCAGCATAGTTCAGAGTGTTCAGAGAACAATGTAGGGAAGATTTAAAACACTCGGTGTATTCAAAGTTTACACTGGTTATTTTTAAATACTCTATACTTTTAATAACGCATACGGTAGGCCTACTTTCAATATAAAAAAATTTTCAGTTACAAATTAATTAATGACGCCATATGTGAAGTGATAAACAGTGTCACGCCAGCTGTTTGTAGGGTTTGTAGGCTTGTGTAGACGCATTGTACCCGTCTAGACGCATTTTTGCTGCCGCTCTCAGACGCACTATTTAGACGCAAAATACCCGTCGGTCCAGACGCACTAGACGCAGACGCAACAGACACATTTTGCCGACACCCCCACAAAATAGCATCGATGCTAAGAGTAACAGTTCACATCACGTAGTAAACACACGCCGCACACAGCAACTTTGAAAAACGCGTAATAAGTATATACCTTCTACTTACTGTTAGGTACAAATGACAAAATGACGTCTAATCTCTGATGGTGACATTATTCTAAAAATACGTGATTAATAATTTCTTCACACGAAATTGTTCGCGTCGCCAAACTTCACTTCCGGTTGTTACGTCAATTTTCATTCAGTAAGTAAATTCAGCGAGCACTGAACGTTCACAATCGATCTCTCTGACAAGAACTGTGGTGTTCGTGTATTTTTCGACTATTGTAACCACTGATTATAACGTTAATTGGTTAAATAAACTTATTAATAAACACTTACTTGTAGTGATTGCAATTCTCAATCCTGGGATTCGGGATTGAGAAATTTGTAATCCCGGGATCCCGTTTCGGGATTAGACTTGCAGAATGATCGCTGTTTTGGTATCCATAGTAGACTTATTTCATGCATGAGGATGTTGTAGGCCGACGGTAGGCCGACCGTACGGAAGGTATTGCGAGTGTAGAGAGTGACGACGGTAAAAACACAAACGTGCACAGAAGGAGTAGAATTCTAATGCGCATCAGATATTTTATTCATTAGACCGTGACGGCTGAATTTTTAGAATTTTTAACCTAGTCTTGCTTTTCGCCGTACGCGTGGCCGTCGCGTGCAGTACGGGAACGTCGTTGTGCAGCAACCGTTATCAGCAGGCAGGGTCATTTCTGCAGCGTGCGTTAGCGTCGCGGTAGTGCACATTTGCAATAAAGTTGTTGACTCAAAAGTTGGTTAATAAGTTTTGTCACTGTTGATGACAATTAAGGCAGCTACAGGCTAAAAAGTTTATTTTTCTGCATTTATTATTATTTTGGTGTGGAGTAAAGTAAGAATACGAAGAGTGTTTTATTTCACACGGTAAAGTGGCGTCAGTATTTGAGCGAAGGGGACTATCACTATATTGTCAGTTGCATGTTGCTTTTTTTAATGTTGCCTACAAAAATTATAAACATATTTTTAATTTTGTTAAAGTTATTAACCGAAACACTGTTAGCTTTTTTTTACCTCGGATACAATAAAAACGGCTTTTTGATGACGCCATAATTATGTCAGCTCTACGTAGTGACATGGTAATGTAAAGAGAAAATATTTCAACAGTTTAATAGTGAATATTCAGGACGACTCATGCCAAAAATTGAGAATAGGTTAAGTTTTGACAAAGATATGTCGAAAAAACCGTACTCTTTTTTTCCGTACACGGTGTAAAAATGTAGTCACCTCAGGATAATCACTCTCTGTGACCCGAAGTCGGATGTTGGCCTTCGGGCACGAGCGGTATGGCCGGCCCTCTCAATACAAGCGACATCATGGTTTCATTATGTATTGGACAACAAACTAGCGTCCAACTGATAAGTTTGCACGTTATATACTTATTTAGTTACTTACTTACCAGGTGTACACCCAGCTTGAACTGCTTCTAATAAAAGCTGGATCTCAACTACAAGCCGAGGGCGCTAGGTCTAATGGAAGTCAGGATCAAAGCTTTCGTTATCCAGTGATTTTCACAAAATATCATGAGATGTTCTTTGAGACTGATGCGAACCCAAACCTTTAGATACAACTCTCAGCCAAATCACTGTCGTAATCTCTCAATTAAAGCCTTTTATTGATTCATAGCTTTATACAGTACACAGGTACGCCACACGCATACAACTCACTGAGTAAACACTGATGACTGATCAATCCGTGTGACCAGCTAACTCTAGCATGGGAATAAAATGCCTGCCGTTCACACGTTTAAATCTTTCTTGAAACAAAGTAAACTGACACTGACTGACATTAAACGGTACCGTAAGTCATCTGCAAATCCAACAAGTCACAAGCAATGATCTAAGTTCACAAAGTGTCACACCTCACAACAGCAACAATATAAATATGGAATTATGACCAAACACACTGTAAACTAACTACACTGGTAAAAGCTAGCAAAAGTGAACGAACTGCAGGTTCATCAAATACCGTAGTATGATATCCCATCCTTAGTAATACACGAAGTACAGCTGTAAGGACTGGTTCTAAACATGTATGTGCATAACACTGTGCACAACTGCAGCACATAAAATAGCAGCAAAGTAGAGGTCTTGAACAAGTGGCCAACATACAAATCTCAAAGACATTATGGGCACAGGCAGCAACTTACAGTACATGTAATTAGTGCCAGGGCAGTGTGTCAAGGCGAATAATGTCGAAACGTGGAAGATGTTAAGAGGAGTCAAGAATGTTGGTAGGCTGTGCCCTCCCAGCCGAACAAGAGGTCTGGTGGAGCATCATAAGCTCCGCCAGTTGAATCCGGGGCAGTACAGTTTGGTGAAACAATAACTGCAAAATGCAGCAAATTGTTATGAGTTGATAATTATGACCAGATTATTCCAAATATTACTTAAAATTGAGGCAAAATAGTACCAAGGCAAAATGACAGTTTTGACCTGCTTCAGTCACGAGTACTGGGCATTTTTCCTGCTGCCCATGAAGTATCAGTGCATACGATTATTGGCAATCTAGCAAAAACTCATAAATACCATCAATGACTGAGTCGTTTCAAGGAAATTTTCAACATCTATTTACTGGTACACTTGGCACCAAAACTGCACTATTACCCTGAAATACGTTAACACCAGTCTACTAATACAACACAAAATTTACCAAGTACTAAAGCAACACATTAAGCGTGATGGGATCAAAGACGAGCAGCTAACGAACACTTTAATAAGTTTATTGTGATAAGAAGACTAAGTAAGCAAAGAAATGTTTCTAATAATAAGAACACCATGTAAGTTATTGTTTAGAATAAAAAATGCACTTCATCACTCATAAAATAAATAAGGGAACGATAAATAAATAAAGTTCTTCAACACATCGCTATTATGCAGGACACGTATGCTGCCAGTTACTAAACAAAGTCTGTAATAAACAACATAATCATATTATAGCTAGTGTACCATTACGAAGCTCGTAACTTCAGTTAATAAAGCACTATTGTGACTAGTACAGCTACTGGTACAGACAGGCAACAAACCAACAGAATTACTTGGTCATTACAATGTTCTAACAACTACAGATGCACATATATCTATCGAACTACTGCACCACAGGGATGGATGATCTACCACACACACAAAGAAACTTTCAAAAACACATTTCACGCACAACTTTTAAAAACTGCAAAAATTCAGAAAAGTCTCAAAGTCACAGGCATTTCACGAACCCATTCCGTATCAATGTAAACCAATAAAATATGCTGTACTAAAAACTTACTAACAGTATCAAACATTTTAACAAAGCAGCATTTTTCTGCACAATAATCAGACAGATTAGAAAATTCTCACAGATAAAACCAATTGGTAGAAAGTTCTTGAAAATCATGTCTTTCCTGGCAAATGAAATTTAAAACTGTGCCATTTACAGGGTGCAGCAAAATAAAGTAGACCCCTAAAGTTTTTTGCTGTTTTCTCAGCAACTGTTTATCATTTTAATCTGAAATTTTACACATTCATTTTCTGAAATAGCTAACTGCCAACCTTATTGATCGGTCTTTGTGGCAAGTTGCTCCAGATAACCTGAAGTGCTTCCTTGAGTTTGTAATGTTTTTGCTTTGTTAAGCTTGCGGTACACCTCCAACATTGCATTCCACACGTGACAGTCCATTGGGTTTATATTCGGCAAATTTGGAGGCCACTGGTCTTTTGTGATGAAATCTGGACAGTTGGATGCAGCCAGTTTTGTGCTGCGTGCTGTGTGTGCTGGCGTGCCATCCTGCTCGAAGATTAATCCGGTGGGCAGCCAGCAACTGCTTCAAAAGCATGATAATTTACTGATAATCTATAAACACTATAAAATTACTGTTTATCAAAATGTCACTGTGATGTCATCGGCAGTAAAGTGGTAACCAGTTTTTGAATATTAAAAAGCATTTTTAGCTTGAACATATTTTAATGCTAAAAAATCACTAGTCAGCCATGTTGAAAGTCTACAACTTTGTCGTTTTTAACAGAATCAAATTTTACTTGGCACTTAGATGTAGAACGTTTCAGTCAATAAATCTGTAAAATTTGAAATTAAAATTCGAAACGGTTGCTGAGAAAACAACAAAAAGCTTTAGTGGGCTACTTTTTTGCCGCACCCTGTACATTGCTATATAAACGTTCTCGCTGACTGTTTTGATTGATCAGATATCAGAGACGACCAAATCAAATAGGTAAACATCAACAGTTGCACATGACACAACTCAGCTGCTAAAGACAGGACAACATAATGCATAAATGTACACAAAGCTACAGCAAATAAACCAGGCAGAAATCACACATCAACAAAAAACACCTTGAAAAGCTGCTCCAATCCTATCAAATTCAGACATCACTCACACAAAATAAAACGTAATAATAGCAACGACAATGACAAACTCGTTATATCCAACATACTTGTAATAAATACTAAGTGCAAAGATACACTCATGATTAAAGTATACAGTCAAAGTCTAAGCCAGAACACAATAGTTCAAAATCACACGAAAACACTGATTGTCAGTATGCCAAAATTAAGTCTTCTAGAAAGCCTTAGATTACATTTGTAAATGTAAATGTAAGATGAATGTTCAAATGATACCATGCATGAGAGTAAAATGCAGTGGAGAACCTCATGCTGTGGCCCACAAAGCAAACACACAACATACACATATATATGCAGATTATCATATTATGCACTTGACAAGCTATCTAAAATCCTATAAACTATAAAAATTCATAAAATTAATAAAAACTTTTAGTGTTAAATTTCGACTAGTAATGTAATAAAAACATTATAAAGTAGATATCATCACACGATGACAAGCATCTTAAATCACCTAAATTGTCGGCTTTTCAACAAAAGCCAACATTCAGTACGTCTACAAGACTTGTTGAAAAACACTTAACAACTGTGTCTCTGTGCACCTACGAGAGCTTATAGCTCAACAACTGTTACCGTTTGAGTGAGCAAGTGAGTGAGTGAGTAGGGTTTAACGTCCCTAAGGTCAAGACAGTGCACTCAAAACCATGGCCGAGCATTCTCAAGAATCTCCTGGAAAAATCAAGGACAAAGCGAAGGCTGGCTTGTGCTAACTAATGCAATTGCAGCCACAGAGATGCACGCACGAATTCTGTACAATGTTATATATAGAACAGGAAAATGCACAATGCGACAAACACTAGAGATCACTCATAATGCACCAAAGTATGATTCAGATGATAAAATGAAACAAGCTACATGATTTAAAAGCCGTAAGTATTTGAAGCTGACTAGAAGTGGACAGCAAGCTGTGCAGTGTGCAGTGATAGCAACACAAGCTGAAGGTTCCACGGCCGATCAAATACTGCATTGTACAATAGCAGTGACGAACAACAGCAATAACAATATAATTTACACTAAACTCAAACATAATGCCAGTGCATTAAAAGATCAAAACTAATAAAAAGTTCTATATTCAACATTCCAGAAATTAATTATTGATAAACAGGCATGGACTCTTAAATGTTACAATATAAAACCTTTAAACCAATTTGGATCATGACAGTGAGAAAAAGACATTACACACAATATAATAATCAGTAATTCCTCAACATGTAATCTCCATCAGTAATACGCACTCAATGAGTGCTCGAAAAACAGCTAGAAAAACTACGTGAAAAATTACACTGCAAAAATAGGCAGGCCTACCTTTACACACTACCTTCTATAGGCATTAATCTATTTTCACTAATGCCGTTTTTAAAAATTTGTAATGCTTACTGATAATCACTCAGAGACAAAGCATATCACAGGTACAAAATCGAAGCCAGAAAATTCAATATATGCAGATATAATCATAAACTAATAATGCATTACAATTAAAGAAATAACAGTGCCATATAACACATGCAAAATGAACTTCTCTTTGGCGACGGCTGTAACAATAAAAACAGACCAGCTTTGTAATTGCTGATGCAGACGTAAAAACTGTTATCACAATCGCACAACAGCCAACAAACGTGTACACACCAACAAATCAGAAAGAGGTACAACAAACAACCACCTAGAGAGCATGAAAGCAAAAACACTCAGAACAAGACTCAGACTAGTTTTGATCGGCCTCGTTATTACCATGGCAGAATGCGCATACAAAAAGACGCTGGCAAATTAAGCCAAGAAACGCTCAATCGGTGAAGCAAACAACAAAACAGACTCGGGCGACATTCATGTAGACACAAGTACGAGTATGGGTCCCATCTACGGGTTCCAAGAAAAGACCAGTTTGCACGTATTAAAATGGTGGCCATGTGAAGTCATCTATACCTATATAGCAATAATTTAGTTGATACAAGCTATGACGGACATATGACGTCAAAAATTACATTACATCATTATTCAACTCTTCATTGCAACAAATGTGCAAGTAGTGAAATCATTAACGACGTAGTGAAAAATTGCGTTTTTCCACAAATCATTCACTCGTGAAATAAAACCCAGACTCACAGTCGTACTTGTACTCGTGTCTATGCGAACCCGGCCTTAGTCAGCTCACTCGCGGACCGGCGTTCCGTTCACACCATCGCCCGCCGATGACTGCTCCCCATCACCCGCACACACCGACGCCGACGGCTTACCGTAGTCATCATTCACAAACGAGAAGCCACGAAACTCGTCTTGAGTGATGTTGTCGATGACGGCTGAGTCGATGGGTGTCAGCGTCGGCTGCTCGGCCGTGAACTGCCGGTCAAAGTTTGACGCATCTGTACGAGATTTCTACGCGGAACAGCAACAAACACAAGCACCAACTCAATGTGTTGCTCAAACCAATGAAAACAACTACAGAAACATTGCACTAACTGTTTCAAACAATAACATCCTCACTAGATATATCGTATTACAGTTAAACAATTCCATTCCATTTCATTAATATGTTAATGACACCTATCGTAACCATGTTTGTTAGGGAAGGTCAATAAAGTCTGCAGATATTTGGATATAATTCCAAGCAAAAAGGTAAGGCATGTATCATCTTTCAGTTGATTGAAAGCCGCTGTTGTGGATCGTAAACTGTAGCAGTTAGACAGTATGAAAGCATTCACATTGTGTTCAGTTTAAGTTATGCGGTGTGCCCCTGCAGGTTGCAACATTCTTGATGTAACAGCATCGCTGTAATCCACACCCTTTTAAAAATAATCATAACAATAATATAAATATAATATTTACTTTTGTTTTTACCCAGAGATCTGTAATACTGCAATAAAAAAACACTAAATCAAGAAAAAAAATTACAAAATAATAATTATACCAAATTGGACGAGTGCAACTTCAGCTAACTTGGTTTTTACGCGCGAAAGCAGCCATGCTTTCAGTGCGTCTTAGCCATCGCAATTCTGTCCGTCTGTCTGTCACACAGGTGGATCAGGCAAAAACGGTCCAAGCTAGGATCTCCAAATCTTCACCATCGGCTGCCTGGAAGACTCTAGTTTCAGGAACCGTAAAGCTTTTTCATAAATTCGAAGGGGGTCACCCCGAATGAGGG
>Ga0209367_1004882_pt1 | contig 18571 bp, 14 predicted proteins | sample WorMetLIZISLAND2_FD_187412 | JGI IMG/M metagenome (GOLD analysis project Ga0209367, IMG submission 187412) | Marine gutless worms symbiont microbial communities from Max Planck institute for Marine Microbiology, Germany - Olavius geniculatus... ... | reverse complement strand
CTCCCAGTCAGTCTTACAGCGCTGGGTGGCCTCACGTTGGGCTTTGCCCCAAATTTCTAATATTATTATTTGTTGAATGCAGGGCGTGTTTCATGGTCTGGAGATGTTCATCAACAGTGCTGACTACATGGGAATGGTTGGCGCCACGCCTGGCTTCGGAGGAAAAACATTCATCGTTCAGGTCAGCATGCCACATTTTATGCTTGTCACAGGTGCGTGGTAGCACAGCCCTGTGTTAATGGTGACTGACTAAGTCAATGGAGAACGTCCGTGAGATGATCTTCTGTGCACAATTTCGTGCAAATCCGTCCATTGGGGGTTTCTCGGCAAATGGGTGAAATATAACGAAAATTTTGAAAACGTGACCCCTAAAGATCAAAATCGTGACCCCAAAATATTTAAGGTTCTCTGTTTTCATGGCTGTGGAAAGCAGATGGTTTATAATTGACCATCAACATAAAAACTTTGTTATTGTAATAAAACAGCAAATATAAATGTACAAAACATCGGTTTATACACTTGTTAATGGCAACATGCAATGACTGACACATCGAAAACAGCAAAAATCATAAAAAGGTGATATTATTCAACAGCACATTTACAGTTAGGCGATGTGATGGTGAGTGATATCACCTTTTTATGATTTTTGCTGTTTTCGATGTGTCAGTCATTGCATGTCACTGTTAACAAGTGTATAAACTGATGTTTTGTACATTTATTTCATATCTGTTTTAGCTATTAAACATTTAGGTGACCTGTGATTAATAAGCTATATAACATTAAATTAAGCAAAAATTTTACCTTTATTAGTACGGTAGTCTGTTGATGTTTTGGCAACTGCTGTATTCCTTAGAATGAATTGGCTGCCAGATGTCACCACTGTGAACAGCTTGTGATTATAAATGTCAGGAAGTTTCTAGGATTTCTTGTTTTGGTTTGTCAACTGGTTTTTAGCTGACCATACTTACGTAATGGTTGAGCTATTGGAACAAGTTGTCATCTGTCTGTCTGTCAGTCTGTCTGTCTGTTATGAATATATTGCGGATATCGTTAAATCATAAGGGAAATTTTTTTTTGCACCAGTAATTAGCCATGTGTGTTAAAATTGGGCATGCAAAATTTCACCCATCTGCAAGGGGAACATTTTCAAACTGGGGGTTGAGTGGATAGGGGTAGGAAAAATGTTTGTTTTTCAATAGAAAACTGTCCATATCTTGGAAACGGTGGGAGATACGGCCAAGGTTACTATTAATTAGTAATAGGAAGTACTGTAGCATACGTCCTTTCGTGAAAGGTGACATGAAAATTATTGACCTTGGATGACCTTGAAGGCACTGACAACAAGTACAGTCAGCTATCTTAGCGACAGCTGTTCTTCTTATGTTGTTTTTCGCTGTGATGACATGATCAGTTCATGACAGGGTAGCTTAGTGATGACATGTATCTGTCAATTGCTGCACAGGGTTTTGGGAACGTCGGGCTGCACAGCATGCGTTACTTGCACCGTGCGGGTGCCCGATGCATCGGAGTCATGGAGTGGAATGGCTCCATCTACAACCCAAACGGCATCGACCCTCGCGAGCTTGAGGACTACATGCTGGTAAATCATTGCAGAATGCTACTTTCCTATCTGCTGTGTAGTGGTCCCTGCATATTATAATATTATTATTACTTAAAAATCGCAAGGGATTTTTTATGTGGTCAGTGCATTCATTTGTGTCGAGTGGCAAGTGACGTTGTGTGATCCCATATTGTAAGCTGATGCTCCATAGTTCTGAGACTCGTTACCCATAAAGAGCTATGCACAAACTTTTTAATATTTATAGATTTTATATTGCATTTGCCGCTAGAGCCAATATTGTAATTAGTGTGTATGCTATTTGTCAGTGTATCCTATTGTATGCTGAAAATAAAACTGTTTGCTAGAGCATATCGTTATCACACTTGTGACTGTTGTAGCTGTAAGAGTAGGTGAATATTAACTTCAAATGTTCATTATCTTCAGCATTTAATGCACACCGACTTTCATTGCTGTGCTGTAAACGTGCTGCAATTTATTATCATGTCAGAATACACTAGTATATGCTGTTTCTGTCATATTATACAACATAGGAAAAGAAGACCATTGTTGGATTCCCGAAGGCAGAGGCTTACAATGGTCCGGAGGAAAGTTTAATGTATGAAAACTGTGACATCTTCATCCCTGCTGCCATTGAGAAGACAATCACCAAGTACACAGCTGAGCGCATCAAGGCAAAGGTCATCTTTCTTAGCATTTTGCTTTCCACGATACTTTTGGTTCTCATTGTCCAGTCTAATTTGGATTTTTTTTTCTTACAGTGCCTTAATGTTGTTGTTGAATGGTGGCAACAGCATCCAGTCTTTAAAATCAAGTTTGTTTTGCATCATTACATAAAGTTGGGCATTTGAGTGAAAATTAGAAGAAGTAATTTGGATTTATTTTGTGATAGATGTTTATTAACGGAGCAATAGAAGCATCGTCTGAGATATGGATGTGTCTCAGATCAGAACTGTGCGTTGTCGTGTGTAAATTGTGCAGATAATCGCCGAAGCTGCCAACGGACCAACAACACTTGCAGCCGATGAAATTCTGCGAAACAGAAACATTCTGATCATTCCGGTACGAATATTTACTATAATTGATTTACATGATCTTATTATGATTTTCCGTGATCGGGAGAAAGAATCAAGGAAGACAACTAAAGAAATGGATAGTAAACATAAAGCAAGACATAGACACGAGAAACATACAGTTTGATGAAACGATGGTTATGATGCATGCAGAGTGAAATGGAGACATCTAATAGCAGCCTCATCGTCATTTTGATGGAAGAGAGAGAAAGAAGATTTTGAATATTTTGTTTTTTTTACCATTTACCATTTAAGCATCTCAAGCACACCCCTTTGACTCCAGTGGATCAGCAAGAATTGCAGTATTGAACCCACTGCATAGTTTGAATGAATTTTTTGTCATGCTCTGTGCCATTTTGAAATTTATTCACATTTTCAGACTCTGTTGTCATGCTTTTCGGTGTGAAGAAGCAGCACGCCTTGTGTTACTTGCTGACTGCTGGTGTGCATAGGATCTGTACATCAATGCCGGTGGAGTGACTGTGTCATACTTTGAATGGCTCAAGAATCTGAACCACGTGAGCTACGGCCGACTGACGTTCAAGTACGAGCGAGACTCCAACTATTATCTGCTTGGTGAGTTTATACAGTATTGCCCTCGCTTCGGTTGTGCCGCAAGACTGTCTTCCACATGTACATGCTGTGTGTTTTAATGGTTGTCTATGCTATAGCTTTCAATGGTAACCCATCGCAGAGCTGCATAAGTCACATGTCACATAGGATCACAGTGTTATGGTGTACCCTGCCACCCGATGCGTTTGAACGTGCTTTGGTTAACCCTGGTATGCAGTTTACTTACCCCAGAGGGACGGAAGGTTGAGTTGATCTTGGTGGTTGATTATATACAAAGATTTTAGCAAAAAAACTTCACTGTTTACAAAGCTATGTAAGGGCAGTATGAGTCGACACCGAAAAACAGCAAAAATGGTTTTGGGGCTAGATTATCATGTGCTGTTGTATTTATCAATGTTATGTGAATGTTATGTAACAATTGCGAGAATGCTTTGAATGTGTAATTGTTTGTGTGCAGAGAGCGTTCAGCAGTCGCTGGAGAAGAAGTTTGGCAAGGCAGGCGGAAGCATTCCAATCACTCCTAGTGACCTGTTTGAAAAACGCATGGGCGTTAGTATTCATTCTCTTGCCTGCTTTTTTCGGTTCTTTTAATCTCTGTATTTTTTGTACTGCCATATCCTTTGCCAGACTGCAGTGTAATTTACGTTAACGGAAACAGAAATGCACAAAAGCGGATTTAAACAAATTCTGTTAACGAAAACAAAAACGGAAACGAAAATGTCAGTAAAAATGGAAACGAAACGGTAACGAATAAGTTCGAAACGATAATAAAACGGAAATGAGAAAGCCAAAAACGGAAACTGAACTGAGCTGACAGTGCATTTAAAGTCGGCAAGCAACGTTGCTTGCTTGACAGGCGACTGGAACAGTCGATCATATGCCAGTGTAGTTAACACCAGCCGTGACAGCATGTGACATCCCACGGTCCCTGTTCTCAGTGTAATGTTAATGACTGCAGTGAGTGAGTGAGTTTGTGAGTGAGCACCCGTCAGTCTGGAGAAGTGTTCTAGGCACATGCAGTGGCCGCTTCCAGTGCATCGCTGGAAGACGTCAAACAGATCCAATGGCACTGGCGTATCTGATTGGTGAATGATAAGAACCACAATCTGGCAGCGCAGTATCTTGATGACTGCATCAAAAGCTGGCGAAGTTATGTGATGTGGTCTAAGTCTTTGCTTTGTCCATTTTTCACGAATACTGTCATTCAGTCGCTGATGGCATGGTCCAGAAAAGAGTCCCAAAAGACAGATGTACAATTAATACGGATCAGCATTCACCAGATACCGATGCTGAAGCTCGATATTTGACCACGATCTGCAGCCTGCGATAGCTGATGACTGCTAACATGACACCGTCTGACTTTTTCAGAGCCTACAGCTATAACAAGGAATGCGATCTGTGGACGGAAAACACGAGAACCTATATGAGAGAATTTATCATTTGATGGCATAATTTAACGGTGTGAATGGCATGAACAACTAATTGTCATCTGCATTTGGCAGGAAACAAACTGAGCTGTTTCATTCATCTGCATAAGTTGCATTTAGAGCAAAAAACGGAATTTATTGAAAGCACAAACTAGCAGTCATTCAAAGTTGCTTTTAACAAATCATTGTCGCAGATCACTTCCTGCCATGAATCGAAGTCTTTCAGGCCTTCATGCTTTATTTTCTCATGTCTTAGGCTATACGTGTTTGTTTGTAATTATAACCGCATCTGATCGGGTAAAAAAACGAAAACTGAAACGAAAATGTGTAAAACTGTAATGAAACTGAAACTTAAATTACACAGTAAAAACGAAACAAACTGAAATGAAAATAAAAGGTGAAACTTAAATCATTCTGCCTGACTGTGTGATGTGCCTGTTTATGTCCCACTATTCCCTGGTATTCATTGTATCTTTCATTAATTTTCAACTTTTAACCTGCTAAGCCATTTCAACCATAAAGGAGTGATAGCATAGTTGACCTGGTTATGTACCAGCATGGTTTGCCCGTGTACAGACAGTCACCCATCAAAGGACTAACTATCTTTGATCGATTAACTTCATTGATGATATGACCAACGACGTTCACTGACTAAACCGAACCATCACTGTAAATCATTATTAGTTTTTGCATTTAATGGCACTACATGGCATATCTGCTGTTTTTCCCAATAAGTGTATTTTGCACCTGTGACAAGTATCACACTGCAAACACTAAGCTTACTCTGTCTATCATTGCTAGCCGTTTAATGCTGCATATAGCAGAGACTCCCATTACTATTTGTTTATGTGACTTTTGGTGCTTTTTCATGTTTTAATTAGTTAAACAGTTACTGTCAGATCAGTAGTTAATCTCAGGCACTTAGTTATCAGACATATGTCTATTGAACAGTTGATGTTATTCCGAGTTGCTTCTGTTATAACCACTCATATGTATTTTTTATATGTATTTCTGTCCCCTGTCCTGCAATAGACAGCATTCTGACATTGACGACTGTCTGGAGGATAACAGGGAAAATTATTAGAACTACCATTATGTTAATTACATATGCACACAGATAATGGAGTTCTTACAATTTTAGGTTTAGCTCATTTTTTGTGTTTTGTGTTTCTGTAAAGGTTAAACTTTTTGTTCTGTTATTATGTGTTTGTGTGCATGCTGCCTGGAAAGGCCGTCCCCAAAATGACCTATACTGTGTCGGTTGGGATGTTAAACCCTACTCACTCACTTATGTGTATTTTTTGTGAGTGTTTTGTCAAATAGAGTGAAAGATGATTACCATGTATTGGTTGCAGGGTGCATCTGAAAAAGACATTGTGCATTCTGGACTAGCACAGACGATGGAAGGAATTGCTTTGGTAATACAACACAGTCTGAAGTGTTACTGTTTTGTTGTTTTGTTTTTCTTTGTTGTAGGTAAGTCACGGTTACTATATATACAGATTAACCCAATGAAAAATAAGCCCATTAGTTTTTGTCATAACTGTGTCATGGTTTGACCCATATGACTAAATTCTTTCATCGACATACTTTGCAATAAATTTGCAGCAGTTAAGTGAGCAATTAAGGATCTCGTCACACCCCAAATGTGTCAATGCACTACCATGTGAAATTCAGTAAGCTCTGGAATAAGCGGGTTAACTAACTTGCAATTGTTCGTATATTATTTCATAATTGGCTGCATTTATGACATGTTTAGGATGTCATGGTTAGTGTATTTCAATTGTGCCACCAATGTGGCTAATGAAATTGCTTTGTATTTTGTGAAGTGTGAATATATGAAAGTTAAGAGTTTACATTTTATGGACCACTCGGTGTATTTTTAACTATTGTTTTTTAAACTTTTGGAAGTAAATTTTATCAGTTCTGCAAATCCATTACTCTACTGATTTAAGTCATTATACCTTTTTTATTTGATACTTGAAGTATGTTATGTCTTTGCTTTCAGTATATTAATTTATCAATTGTGACTTGCTTATTCATACGGCTTAGTTTGCATTTATTGGCAGCATCAGTAGAATATGACCAATGTTGTCTGTTATGCTGTGTAGGAGATAATGGAGTGTGCAAAGGAGTATGACCTAGGTCTTGATCTTCGAACTGCAGCCTACATCACTGCCGTGGCAAAAATCTTCTACTGTTACAAAGAGGCTGGACTGTCGTTCACATGAGGTGATACGTCGATGACATCCAATGCTTCGTGCAGTGTCTTGTTTTTGAGGGTTCGCGTGTTTCTGATGTAATTGTTAGTGGTTTGTCCTTGTTTTCAAGTTTCTACTGTCGATTCAAGTTTTTGAATCTTCTGGCATCGTACTAGTGTTTTCTCACACCGCTAGTTTTTGTACTTCTGTCATTTGTATTCAGTGAATCTTTCCACTGTGTTTGTTGTGCTGATTTTATTATATTGGTTTAGTGTGTGGTGTGTACTGCATGTGGTAATATGTGTAATTTCATAATTAATTGTAAAGATTTAATTTTTTAAATTTTAATTTAATTTGATTTCATTTCTTTGTGGTGATGCTATCAAATTTTATGTGATGGAATTTGTGCACATTTTTTGACAACGTCACCTGTAATGCGCAGTAGTTAACTCAGTTTTTATCAGAGTTTGACCATTTATGTGTTGCTAACAGTGATATAGCAGTTTGATAGTGCACAATTTGTTCTTGCAGAGGTACAATTATATTAAATTGTGATATACACCAGTGGCTAAAATTGAGGACACACTATTTTTCACAATGACCCAGTTTTCGATGAAATGAATGTTTTAATGCTCATAGTCATGGTCATAAATATTGTAGTGCCCCATGTACATTGGTGAAGATCGACAATACATTATAATATCTGGAGTTTTGAAAACAGATGAGTCTTAAGAGTTTTGCCAAAAGTTGGAGCAGAATGAAGGTTCCTAATCTGAGGAGGAATCCGGTTTCAAATACTGCTTTGACTGCAGACATATACCTGCCCAAAAATGCAACATTCTTATTTACAGAAAAAGTTCATAAGTCGTGCCTGATCTGTGCATTTAGAAGAAATATTTGTGTCATTTGCACAGTTTTGGCCATTAAGTGGGGCCAGTAAAAAACGTGGCACCTTAATTTTGTTTATATCTTCACCAATTATTGACTGATTTTCATTTTTTTTCACTGACACACTCTGCAGACAGCTTGCAATAATTTGATTATTATATATCCCACCACACCATGAATGTGTCTCTACACAGCCTTGTAAAAATTAAATGTAATATGTATGTGTAGATGATAATAAAAAACAAACAATTTGGTTGAATTGAAAAATATCACTTCAGATCAACATTGCGGTGAATGATCTGTGTAACACTAGACTATGTGGGTCTAACACAGTCTAGTGTCATACAGATCATTCACTGCACTGTTGGTCCGAAGTTTTTTTTTTCATTTAGCCTACCTAAATGTTATTATGGTTAGTTTTTTCTTACATTTATATTTTTCTAGGTAGTGTAGAGATGCACGTACGGTATGGTGGGATACGTAATGATCACATTAATGCAAATTGTCTGCAGAGTGTGCCAGTGAAAGAATTTTGAAAATCGGTCAATAGTTGGCCAAGATATGGACAAAAGTAGAATGCCACTTTTTGTTATGGCCCACTGTGTGTATTGTGACAAGGGTCTATGAACAGGGTGTGTAGCCTTGTAGCTTGTAGATGTGCAGTTTTACCAGTACAACAGTTATCTGGAAGTTTGTGATAGCATGTAGTGTAAGTCTAGTAAGTGGTAATTTGTTTATTGGTGGTGCTTTGTTATGTCCATTATTGATCGTTCCTTGTCCTGTGATAATGCAGCTTCATTGTCAGACATTCAGCCAACATTTTGATGATGTTAGATGGACCTTGCTTTATTGTCATTTGTGGCCAACAGTTCATATCGTGGACCAGCTTTTGTGTTTGTACTGATTTGCAGTATTTTTCTACTGCTGGCAGCGTTTGATTCGTACATTTGTTATAGTAGTGGCACATTTAGGCTTTATCTGTATCACATACCTAATGCTTGATTTGGCGGCCATCGATTTTTGGTGTAATATTTGGATATAGAGGATCTTGTCGTAAAACTATAAAAAAAACCAGCTGACATTGGGAGGAGCTATATGCAAAGTTTTTTGAAAATCAAATTATCTCAAAGCCATCACGTAGCTGTATCAGCCGATTAGATGCTGATTGTTAAGGTGTGTACAAAGATTGGCAAGTTATTCTAAGCGGAGGGTAAACTTTGTTACTAAATTGCCAAAACTTTAAGTCCAAGTCGAACGAAAAAACAATATTAGCTAAATATGTATAGAATGTAACACTAATTAATAATATGCTGATCAGTTGAAATGAAAACATAGTTTTGAAATAATTTGATCACAAATATGTTGTGCCAGCTGAACTCACCCGAACGTGCCACAGATACTGATGACGTCACTAACAGGATGCTTGGTTGACAAACTGACATTCACATTTGAAAATACTAAATCCGTTAATTTTTTCAGAATAATGTTAGATTTATAGTACAAGTAGATGACATCAGAAATTATGTCATTGTTTATTTGTTCACTAATAGAGGTGTACAGTTATTATGGGGCCGTCCTTCCTAGAAGGAGGCCCCATCATGTGTTGATCCTGTCCGTCCGTCTGTCTGTTTGTCTGTCTGTCTGTCTGTCCCATGCCTCCACCTAGAGAGAAAACGAAAAGGCCTACGAATACCAAACTTGGTACGAAGGGTCCCTGGGACACCAGCACCCTGTGGACCAATTTCAAGGTTAAGGGGTCAGAGGTCAAATTGCGTTGTTGGCGAAAAATTCCCATAACTTCGCCGCCTGTTGTCCGATCAACTTGATATTTGGCAGGTGGCGTAAGGATCCCTTGTCGCCTTGCACAGACCTAGAAAGCCCCAAAACAGCACGCACATACTCAACTGCAAGGACGGCCCCGTAGCTGGCGACCCCTCAATGGCCGCACCCTCTTGTTAAAATTAGTGATGTGCTCGAATATTGTGATTTTCAGTGGGTTAACATTGATGAAAAATTTGGTCTTTTTGAGGCTATTTGGCCATAAATTAAGCTGCATTTGACATCAAAGCAATAAAGCTAGTTAGCAACCCTCCTGCAGATGACGTCCCAGTTCCGAATATGGCCGAAGCCATCAAAAGTGAAAAGTGAGTACTTTAAACCTGATTTTTAGGGTATTAAGATGTACTAACAGCCAGAAGATTGAAGAATATTGACAAATTAGCATTTGATTAAACCAATTAGCGCTTTATAACAGTTACGTTACGTAAAATGATGTGACTTAGACTTTAAAGGCCAAGTCACATTGGTTTATGTAACTGTTATAAAGTGCTAGTTGGCTTTATCAAATGCTATTTGTCAATGTTCATTAATTTTCTGGTTGCTAATACATCTTAGTACCTTACAAATAAGGTACAAAGTACTCACTTTTTCCTTTTCACAACTTCGGCCATATTCGGAACCGTGATGTCATCTGCAGGAAGGTTGCGTTAATTTTACTAAGTGCACACCTCTAGTAGTGAACAAATAAACAGTGACGTAATTTCTGATGTCACCTATGCATCATTTGTACGGTAAATGTGACATTATTTTGAGTTTACTATGTTTTCAACGTGAATGTCAGTTAGGCAACAAAGCGTCCTGTGAGTGACGTCATCAGTACTGTGGAATGTTCGGGTGCGTTCAGTTGGCACAACATGTGTCTCTAAAAATTACTTCAAAGCTATGTTTTCATTTCATTGGATCAGTGTATTATTAATAAGTGTTACATTCTACACATATTCAGCCAATATCGTTTTTTGGTGTGACTTGGCATTTAACCAGAGGATAAACCTCGGAATGCCCTTTGGTCGTGGAATAGCTTATTCTGATGTTTATCTCTGGTTTCAATAACTAAGCAGTAGTTTTTTCACGGCATACTTAATGGTTTGTATCATGATGTAGTGCAGGCTTATAGTAGAAGAGGTACAGTTCGGTGATACACTGGTTCCACTGCAGCATCGTAGTGCTCACACTGATGACTGTTTAATATTTTTCTTCAATCAGTTTCGACGGGGCATTGCTGCACATGCCTGAAAGTTGTCGTAGAGTCCCTACATCTGTCTCTTAACTCTGTTGATTAGGCCTGTTGAGAACCATAGCAGGGTCCGGGGAAAACATGCTCGTGGGGCCCCTCTAAGAGAAAAATTTTTGAATATTTTTAAATGGAGGATTCTGGTGTACTTTATATTTTTGAGCGATGGTGGGACCCCCAAACGTTGCAGGGCCTAGGGTAACTTACCTTAATACCCTCTTTCTTGACAGGCCTGCTGTCAATAAGCAGATGTCCATTTCAGTGTGAATGATTTTGAGATATGATTGCTATTTGGTTTTATTAGCTGCTAAACCACTGATATCTGTGTTTAACTGTTTAGGCTTCAACGAATTGTGCTGCTTTTTAAAAAATAATAATATTGTCTGACAGGTGTTTAGATTTGGTTGAATTTTATCTTCAGCATATTTTTAACAGGAGTCCAGAATATGGTAAAAAGTAAAATCTATTTTCTGTAATATTATTCCTGTAGATGTGTTTGTAAGTTGTTCATTTTAAGTTTGATGTGTTTGGTTGTTATAGCGGTAAGGTGTTTTGTTCTGTGATAAAATTATTTTTTGTTGTTGTTTTAGTGTCATGTTGTAAGTTAGTTACAGAGATAAATGCTGTTAATTGTAACATGGAAGGATTTATTATAATTATTCATTAGCAAACTTGTATGATAGTATATGATTGCTTTAGTGTTTGCAAGTCTGACTAAAATGCAATGTATTCTTTGTTGTATACTACAGCAGACTGAAAGTTAATAATTAATGACACATTTCAGCAGTTTTCAATTAATTTAATTAAATATTGCCTGATCTTAGTGATTCAGTAATAGATTGTCCTTATGAATGTAGATTCAGGGCTGGTTTCTTGCTCTTATAATAATAGTAATAATAATAGTAAAATATGAAATACAAGCTTTCTGCCATATTGCAGGCAGTCAGCTGATCAGTTCGGGTCTCAGCTCAGTCGCTTATTGGACTCCTCAGACGCTAGTGAATTGAACTGAGATTTGAGTTTATTTCAGCCGCTTTGTACAAGCCTTAGCATGCAATTTGTAACTGGAGGCTACTAGCTTACAGTAAGTAGTTAACTGATTTGTTCAACTGGAACCTGGCCTTGCTTAGTGTCTATCATAGTTCATTGTGAGTGTCGGGCTAAAACATTTGGACAACATGTAACTTTCATGCTTCACTACTGACATATACATGTTTGTAAATGGTGTGATGCATGACGTTTAAAACTTAAGTGTATCTTAGCGGTATTTCTTCAGTTTCCGTTTTTATTATTCGATGCTTTGTGGCGTTACTGTGTCCTATAAGTGTTTTTGTGATTCTGATAGGTCAGTGTAGTTGTATTCTGTGTTGGGTCAGTTTTTACTGAGACAGTGTGTATCAGACTGATAGATTGTATGATGTTCTATAGAGTGTATGTGTTTGGGGTCACAATTACAATTTTTACTTGTTTCTGTGGAGGAATATTCCGTCAGATACTCGATTCCGATATAGTCTTTTTTGCCCCACGCATTTCTCCTTGTATGGGCAGAGGGGGGTCCCATGTTAATTCGGAACAAAATCTTTGTTTTTGAGCCTAGGTTCACGAAATTTGGTGGGCTTGTAGTCCTGCCCAAGGGCTGTCCAAAAATGCCCAAAAAAGTGGGCCAAAGTTCACCGGTTTCGGCAAAAGTGGACCAAAGTTCAAATTTCGACCCCCAATATCTCCTCCCCCAAGGGGTTTTCAGGGCAATTTTGACATCGGGCGATAGGGGGCCTTAGTCCCTACTTACATTCCGAAATTGGGGGGACCCAACCCCAAACCCCAATTTTTGGGGAATTTTTTTCGAAATTTTGGGGTTTTCCAACTTCAACCGCCGGATTCTCGAAAACGAGCTCCGGGACCCCCATTTTTTATTTTTTATTTCGATAGGCCGTCCAAAGTGCTTTCGAAAAAACGAAACAAATTGGGACGTGTCAAGTAGATTTTTTGCTATGGGCCCCCAAAGTGTCACACCCCCATAATTTTAGGGTTTTGGATGCATAACTTTGTTGTTTTTGAACTTTGGCCCACAAAATTGTGACATGTCGTAGGTCGTTCACGGATCTTTCCACCAATGCCAAAAAATGTGGACCAAAGTTCACCAGTTTCGAGAAAATTGGGACCAAAGTTCAAAATTTGATCACCCAATAACTTTTTTGTTTTTGAACTTTGGCCCACAAAATTTTGGTGACTTGTAGCCCTTCCCTAGGGCTTTCTAACAATTCCGAAATATGTGGACCAAAGTTCACCGTTTTCGAGAAAATCGAGACCAAAGTTCAAAATTTGATCGCTTAATAACTTTTTTGTTTCTGAACTTAGGCCAACAAAATTTTGGTGGCTTGTAGCCCTTCCCGAGGGCTTTCCAAAAACATCAAAATATATGGACCAAAGTTTGCAAGTTTCGAGAAAATCGAGACCTAAGTTCAAAATTTGGTCACTTAATAACATTTTTGTTTCTGAACTTTGGCCCACAAAATTTGGTTCGGAGACACGTTTGGGTCTGGCAAGTAAGTGTGCAAAATTTTACGTCAAAAAGCCAAACCGTTTCTGAGATATGAGACATTTTAGTTCACTAATTTCGATAAAATTGGAATTATTCTCAAAATTTGACCTTTTATAACTTTTTTGTTTTTGAACTTTGGCCCGCATACTTTGGGTGGCTTGTAGTCCTTCACGAGTGATTTCCAACAGTGCCAAAATATGTGGACCAAAGTTCACCAGTTTTGAGAAAATCGGGACCAAAGTTCAAATTTTGACCCCCAATATCTGCTCCCCCAAGGCGTTTTTGGGGGGGGAATTTGCCACCACGCAATAGGGGGCCTTAGCCCCTGCTTAAGTTCCAAAATTGGGGGACCTAGCCCCATCCCCCAATTTTTGAGGAATTTTTGTCCGAATTTCGGTGTTCCGACCTGGCCAAGCTCCAGGCCAATGTCACCTTTGGCAAAACCATGGAACAACTTCGCAACAGGCAAAACATTCACCTGCGCTCGGAATTTACCCCTTCTGCTTAATTCTTGGCGCTCGTCATTACCCCCCTCGATTCCGATCACGCAGAGTGTGTCGTTGAAACATTGCTTCATTACCATTACCAGTTAGCCCTACAGGGCATCTTTTTCCTTTGAGCCATTGGTGCAAGTCGCCCCCCATTCCTCCCTGGTTTTTTCTATTTTTTCACTGTTTTCCTTTTCCCCTGTTTTTTCTTCTTTTTTGTTGGCTGTTTTCGTAAGCCTAGCTAGTGTGTCTGGGAGTGCTGCAAGTTTTTCTTCTGTGGGGTCTGAGGCAAAGCCTCGGCCATCATCGATGTGCGACTTTTAATGACAACAACAAGTTCACAGTCACACAATGTTGGCATTGCAGCCGTCGTTTTATTCTGCATAGGCTCGAAAAAAACGCAACTTACAGCAAGCTACAGAGAAATTTGACTTGATATAATACAGCTGCTCAGTTATGCAAAATTGCCCCCTTATTTATCTGAAAAAAATTGTTGGCCTATCCTTTTTATGATGCCGCATTTGCTGCAAGGTTCATATGGCATAGAAAAGATATCCACAGTAAAACAGAAACGCATGTCAACTATACATGTAGACACCGCTGTCCGAGCCAGCCTTTAAATGCGGCGGCGTCGGCACCGTTATGGTCAAGTGCGTCATTCAGAATACTGGGATTTTTGTCCAGCAAAGTTAATACAGCTGTTACGTATCAGTTTAAGCACAGTTTAGTTGAAACGACTCGAAACTGTCTTGACTGTACAGCAAATAATGTTAGCAGTCTGCTATGTATCTCAGTATCTTGTGTTCAGTCACTTTCAGCAGCAGCTCGTTGAGTCTGAATATTCTACGAATAATGCGATAGTCGACATGTTGACGTGCGATTACAATGTAGTTGAGTGTCTGAGCCAGTGACGTCTCCGGGTGACGTCTGACATCGAGTCATCAGATACAGCGACAGAGTCAGCTGAGATATGGGGACATTTGTAGACTGTCGATTGTATGACAGATCTACAAGCAGCGCGAGTCCGTTTATGCAGGCAAGGTCGTTATCCATCAACTGAATGAACTCCGACTCCATTAATACGTACGTCACTACTCTACTGCCAATCAGCGTGTGTAGGTTCTGTGTAGATAGTTGTAGACACAGCTGATAGTCGCCACGTCTGTAGGCGTACAGTGCCTCGAAGTCCGTTGTGGCAGTCGTGGCTACGGAACCAAAGTCTCGCGCCTTGATCTCACGAAACTTCGTCAGATGTTCAACCGTCGACTTCTGCAGTAACTCAACTAGTTCTGAAGTGTCCAAATGATGGGACGTGACTGGCTTCGTTTGCTCTTTTGACGACACCGGTGGTGTTGCGCCGTTTACTGGATATTCTGGGCGACGTAGAGAAATGATGAAAATCATGACATCAGTGACAAACATTTGAGACGACTCACGTAAGCAGTAATGTAGTTTGATATGATCAGTCGATGACATTTGTGTGAACTGGCTACACTTCATGACTGACTGGCATCTGATTTGCAGATAATGTGCAAACAGTTGCGTGCTAAAGACGCTGACATGTTGCGTTTGTTGTCGTTGATTCAGTGCAGCTGTTTGTAGGTACTGGTAGAACACAGCTAGACCCAACACAATGTCGATTTCATCGTCAATCTTCGGTAACAGTTTTCCTTCTACTACATGAGAACTGCACTGTGAGTTTTCTTGTGCCCTTGTCACCAGTGTACAATGATCTATCGCTGTCTGGTATTGTCCTGTAGTGTAGTACAAAACTGCCAAGTAGACGTTTGTCAGGCAGTAGATGGAGTCGCTGCCAGATACGTCTCTCAGCCTCAACGCTCTGTACAGATACGCCTTGGACAGTTCGATCTCTATCAGCTGCACCGTGCTGCGTGAGTTATTCGTTACGACCTTCATCAACTTGCCGGCTTGACTCAGTGACAACACGCTGCTGTGTCTTTCACGGAGACAACGACGTACATTAGTAGACTGCAGACATACTGTTGATAAAATATCCATCATTTCATCCCTCAGTCGATTTTTGTTAGTGTTGAAGGCGACGTGAAGAAATACGACTGCAGTAAAATAGACAGACAGACGATCGTCAATCGTCGACCATTCTCTCATCAAATATAAGCACAGTCGTGCAGTCGGAGTTCGACGATACAGAGCTGGGATGAGCTGTCGTGGACAATCGTCAGGATCAACCGGACGCAGCAGCTCGTGTATGAGGTGCTGAGCAACTAAAAAGTTGCTACAATCAAGAACAAACGTGACGTTCAATCTCCAGTCAGCAACAGCAGAAACGGCGTTTAGCAGTTTTGCATCCAATTCCGAGCTAATGTCATCAAACAACCGCGAAACAGTGTTGGGGCAATGACCAATGCATTTTGGAGTACGTATGTAATTGTTGACGAACCACCTGGCTAAACACTTTTCTGTTACTGACGTTAATCTGCAAGCCGTGATCTGAGTTGAATCCGAGTTGTCAAGCGTGTCGAACAAGTTGCAGTCGTTGACGAAATATTGCGGACAGCGTGCAGCAGTTATCCAGTCAGCAAGAACGTGCAACAGTTCGACACAGATTCCTACAACGTTCAACTCATCAGTCCACCAACTGCTTCCTTTGCTTTCACAAGCCCACAACATCAGCGTTTTAATGTTGTAATTGCTAAGTATTTTGTGTCCACTGTTGTCCGTGATGTCTGTGAATCCCTTGGTCTTCACGAAGTATCGTAACATATGGTAGACAATCTGTTGTACTGGCGTCCAGCTGTTTAACAGCACAACCTCTGCTCGTGAGAATGACAGTCTCTACTGATGCTTGCTCATCCATTCGTCTTGTCTACACCGACGATGCGCCACCAACACTACATCACATCCGTTGCTGACAACACGATCAAGAACTGTTGTGTCTGGCCAACCATAGTTTCTGTGTCGCGTTGGCCAATCTGCGGCTTGTAGCGGCCATGAGAGACAGCGCACACAAGACATCCCATCGTATGACAGCGGTGATGCAGAAATACAAATGGACCCGGTAACTGACGGTAGCGGATTTGGAAATTTCGCGGCAATCGCTGGTCCTTGTGCGCTCAGCAAATGTACCAAATAATGTGCTATGTACTGAGGGGGACACGGCACAGCGTTGTACTTGCCATCGTTATCGGCGACTTCTGTGAGCAACTGAGATAACACTAAATGCACGTCAGTTATTTCACAAACCAAGACAAAACTGCAGTGAAACTCATCTGGTAATTCTGCAGGCGGCGGATGTCCTTGTGGTGTTGCCAGCAGAAAACTTGCGAAACACATCACGTCGATGTCACCGAAACACGGCAACATCGGTTCAATGTAAAATTCAGCAACACTTCCTGTTGACAGCGGAATGAGATCAAATGCGTTATCGCATATTGCACCTGAAACTATAACTTGCGATGAAGCCATCATAACCGCTAAAGTGTCTGCGTTTAATCGTCGACGTGGTTGACAAGTGCTGAGAAAGAACCGAGTTACGATTTCAGTTACAACTCTGTCGTCCGCCATTGTTACGCATTAGGCTTACATACTGGGATAACCAAATGATCTCGGCAATCGTGATCACGACACACGCTAGGAATTTTACTGAAAAAGTTGCTATTACTTTCGTTCGCTTAGGCTACTGATCAAACTAATACAGGCTAGTCGGCCTATTACTCCAGCCTCTTGAGTCAGTGAGTGAGTATAGGCTTTATAAGGCTATAGCCGGTGCAAAAAAACAGTCACAATGCGTCAATGCGTAACGTACAAAAAGCTTTAAGTAGTCGCTTATATAGTGTTCGAAGGTAATGTGTGATGCATCTGCCTGATATCTCGGTCGGCATGTGCTCCGTATAGCCGCGGACAAGCTGCTGTGAAACTTCTGTCACTTGCGACTGTGTCGACGTCTCACCTCCGTGACGAGTTGGCAATCGTCCGACAAATAGGCCACTGATGACAAATAGGTGATCGATTAAGGCCGCATCGAGATTTGTATGTCATTAATGGCCATTTAAAGTGTCACAAGCAGCAATGAGCAGCCCTGGAATGATGTGGTCACTGGATCTAGATAGTTAGTCGGCAAGACCCCAGAACTGATCGAAGCATCACACCGACGGGGTCGGGGGCATCACACGACGAGCCGTGTACGTGCGGCCGCGTTCTGTACCGACTGCAGCCGTTGGACTAGATCTACAGAGCCAGCGATAGCCTACCACCCACGGGCGGTTCAGTCGATACGACAGAAAACGAACAACTCGAGATCGTCGTCTGACAACGAACGTGCAAAACTTGACGCCGAGCGACGGACGACAGTGACGCATATCACAAATTGAAAAAAAAAACTTGATCGACAGCTATGTATACTGGGTTCGTCAAAAAAATTTTGGTAAACTTTGATCCACTAACAAAATTTTACAGGCGCAAGGTCGGGTTCTGCGTAGCGGTATGCTAATGCATTTGAGTTCCGGTGACGTAACTTTGCTGCGATATAAATTTCAACCTTTTAAATTTTTCCTTAATCGGACGGCGTGGGTCTCTGCTCCAAAATTTCTACTTATGAGTTATTTTCGAGTCGGTTCGAATGACCCAGCACCAATAGGTTGCAGCATCACAGGCTGCGCGGTAGCGCCAGCCCTGTTGTAAAGGTGACCAGCCATTTCAATGGGAAACTCCAAAATTTGACCCCTCGTATTTCCCAAACCCCTTAATTTTTC
>Ga0209367_1004880_pt1 | contig 18579 bp, 9 predicted proteins | sample WorMetLIZISLAND2_FD_187412 | JGI IMG/M metagenome (GOLD analysis project Ga0209367, IMG submission 187412) | Marine gutless worms symbiont microbial communities from Max Planck institute for Marine Microbiology, Germany - Olavius geniculatus... ... | reverse complement strand
GACATATGTTGCGACGACAGACCGCCGAGAAAAGACGGATGTCAATCTACTCTTCTCCGCATCTCGACATCATCATCGCTAGTGATTTGCAGAGTTGCCCGTTTTAAGAACCGAGTACCCGGTTGCAATTATCCGGGTACCCGGACCCAGTTTTGACTTTAGATCAAGCAAAGGAAGAACGACAGTGAAGTGACACGTACGCATTTAATTACCGAATATTTTTTTACAAAGTTTCTACATATAAAACGTCTATAATGTGTCTATGATAGCAGATGTACATCCGTCAACGAAAATGGCTCTATTGCGGTATCAAATTCTACCATGAACGCTGCAAGAACCGCGATTTTCATCGGTTCTGTCAGTAATCAGTGCAAAAATCGGGTATCAATTACTCTGATTTGGAATTGGGTAATGGATTTTGCAACTGGGTTCAGGTATCCGGTTTCTGCTACAAATCACTAATCGTCGTCATCAACAGCAGCAGCAGCAGCGTTGAGTTGGTCTCCGACAGCGCGCTGTGCATGGCGGGCGGTGCTTCGACGGATGACAGGCAATTTCCAGCAACGTCGACGACGACAGTCTTATAGACAGCGGTTGCGTCTTGGTCGGGGGTGGATCTGATTAGGTGAGGTGGGCGCCCGTCAAAGAGCTCGTGCTGTGCTGAGCTAGGGGCCACGCTGATGGTCGTCGTTCGTCGTCAATTGTTCAGCGCACGTCGCCAGCAGATGCTATGCGTCCCTCTGTCAGCTTGCGTCAAACAGGAAACGACGAGCGCTGAATGATGTTGCAGTGAATTCACGTAGTACACAACGTAGCAAGCACTATGGTGTATGCTGCAGTCAGCGCTCGACACACCGGCGACAGTGATTTGGTTTCTTCGAAGAAATAACGCCGTGCTTCGTAAACAGCAGCGTGTGAAATGTCAGAATTTCGACGCAGATTATTTGGAACCGGGTTGAAATACTAAATGAAATGGTTTTGCGCTAACAGCATGTGAGCTGGCAGCATTTAAAAATTCGTTAGTTAACTTTTTCAAAATGAACGATTAATCAATTAATAATTTTGGTTAAAAACTAAACTGTGATCATTGTCCAAAGACACGAACAGTTCTCGTTTTAAAAGAATGTTATCAGTTACTGAGCTAACAGCTGTCACAAGTGCAGTGAGTCGCAATCAGTCAACTTTTTTATCCAATCTTGTAGAGGAACTAGAATGTTCACGTTCCGTGGACATTTTCACAGTTGTTTAACAAACTTCACCCTCGATCTCTACCTTTCTTATAAGTAGTATAGCTTTTGTCTTTAATCGAATTATCATAAGTTTAGCGATCAAATTTGTTAGACTTGTAGAAAACAAATATACACAACAGCAATCAATAACAGTGATAATTAACATCTAAAACGTAAAACGCAATAAAACAAATGTCCGGTTAGTGCACGCAACTCGTGCATGGCCGAAAGCGTTTTACAAAGAGTTGCGAATCTCCAGGATGATTTCTTTCTGGGATCCCGGGTCAAAACGGTGCAAGCCCCATTGACTGCAGGGAAGTATATAGGCCTATGACGCGGTCGACACCGCACAGTATTTAGCGGCGCTTGGTTCCCGATGGTACACTTGTGACAAATCAAATCCGGATGCGATTCAACGAATGAATTGGTCCATACGAGTTACAACAAGCTCACTGCTGTCGCCTTTCATCAATATTAATATCGATAGCTTCCTGCATTGTCGTGTGCGTGGCCGCCGTGTTACGCTAGAGAAGGAAACGATGCTGTCGAGGAGTTTTCTAGTCTAAAGGGACGACTCCGCCGCGTGACAATTTGTCAAACGGTCGACTTGTCGCCCCGTAGGCTTGGTTTTATCAGCAAAACAACACGTGATCCTATGACCGCTGTGTATAGTGAACGAACTTTGACGCGTTTCTGGATTGCAAAGAATAAACAATAAGCTATATGGATTGTATAGGAGCAAAATTAATAAACCTCATGCGATTCAGCGCGCAGAGCAATTTTCAGCTTATATGCAGTTTATCTCAGTGGATGGAACGGCATAACTAGAAATACGGCACGCAGTTTGTAAACTATCCAACAAATCTTACATCAAATAAACGTTGCGCATAGACATGTTTGGGAGATTTTTTGGCGTTACTTTTCACGACTTGTGTCCTTGTCGTTCTTACGGACACTTTGCTTTTTTCCCGGCATTTGCGGGTGGGCAGTTTATACTGCCATGCTCCAACATGACTTGGTTGTTAGAAATAAATTAAACACTTTATGGTAATATATGCATTAAACCGAATTTAATCACGTATATTGAATATGAAATAAACAGAAAAGATACTTAAACCCCTCGTTGCGCAGAAGGTTTCCGTTTATGTTAAAATTATAAATGCCTAAATAATGTAAAAAAATTTCTTGAGCATATATTATCAGCAACAGCAACATGGAAAACAAACATTACAGCTCTAACTGCTCCATGTACTGCTAACAAAAATGGCGGTAGACGTCCAGTTTGTTTCAGATTTAGCGACTGAGTTTTAATCGCAGAAGGCGCGTGATGCCCGTGGAGGTTATGACCTCTTTCCCATGCCGCTCCGCTTGGACGTCTCTCTAGTTGCTACTTCATCAACACAGTCTGTCGCAATTTCTGACCACGTTCCTTGTCTGTGGATTCGCAGAATTCCGATCCGCTGCCAATCTGCACTCTGTAATTTCGTCAACTTTTTACACGTGCGCATGCTTCCGAAAAAAGTTGTCATGAACCACGCTACTGGCGCGAGTCATACATGGGTCACGTTTGTTGGGGCGTCATATTGAGTGACCAATCGCCTGCTCAGACTCAGACCTCAGATGCAGGGAAGCCTAACCCAAAAGTAAAAAAGTTGTAAAATTCTGAGGTACAACCTACACTTAAAAGAGGAATCCATTTGTGTTGAAATTAAATTAATTTTTTTTATAAAAACGGATGTCAGAAACACGTTGAGCGACGGTGACATAACGAAATGAACGCCTCTGAAGAAGATGAAAACTACTGGACGTCGGATTTTGACCATTTTTGTCAGCTTACTACGGATGAAATTTAGATCGGATTCCATGAACGGATCTGTGTGTAGCGTTCCCGCCACGCTTGCCGGGTGGATCTTACCCGGATTAACCTATACTGACCCGCGACTCCGGCGAGCAGGACGCGTTTATCCTATCTCGCGCGGATTACAACGTCCGATCAAAAACAACACATCGTCGTCGGGCCGGATCTACCGGCAGCCAGTCAACTGAATAACGAACTGCAATCACTGCCGTGATTTACATTAACACCCGCTATAATCAGTCGTATAGTGCCAGTTTTGAATAGTGTTTGTAGATGATAAACGCTATGATGACAACGTCTGTTGCGCTATTTTAAAATTTGATCCTTTTAGACCTGTTTAGTGGCTGGAAATGGAATACTTGTATTTAAAATGCGGTAACAAAAATGCTGGATTAAAGTGAGAACAGAACAACACAAAGGAATATGTATTTTCTTTTATTGTGATTGAATTCAGTATTTTTAGCAGATCAAGTGCACAGTCGTGCAAAATTGTTTGTATATTTCACGCAAGATTGAATTAATTCTAATTTTTACAGATAGGAGTACATCTTCAGCATTTTTGCTGAAAGAAATCCACCCAAAACACATAGTCTATAGTTTCAAATGCTTAATGCTTTCTTGACTGAAACTTAAACTATGATAAGTTTAGTTTTAACTTCCAGAGAGCACCCGCATTTCTTTTATTATTGACTGAACTTGTGCAGGTTATTTTATCAACGAAATGCTCTCGTGATAAACGAAGAAGCGCCAGTCACATGCAAAGTGGCAGTTTGCCCTACAGGTCTCGTAATTGGAAACATCATCGGCGGCAATCTGCTGAGCTCGTAATGAGACTAATAATAATGAGACTCAAAGAAGCCGCCACTGCTGCTGCGGCTGCTGCGTGGAGGTCGCTATCGAGGAATCAGCCAATGGTTCATGGCTGTGGCTGGTTGCTGAAGATTCAACTCTGCTTTCTGCTCGCGAATACGTACGATCTCCGAAGGCAACAGACTATGACGTTGAATTAATTATATACAGACCACGGTAGACTGTCGTCGTGCGGTATAAACCATGGCTTCTTTACCCTAGGCTAACAGTTTATTCAAATGTTATGCAGGTTATGTTTTTTTTTGATTACGGTAGTTAAATGTTAGCCCAATTGCAATGATCGGAACCCGCAGTAGGTAGTAAGTAAACAATCAGTAGTTAAACTGCTGATCTATTCGCACGTAGTTTTACCAGCCCGAATTTGTTGTTCGTTAACATACGTCAGAGAGACAACACACAATCAACGATCATTGTGCGTCAATGGAATCGGAAAGTCACGATTTTATTTTTAGTTTCGACGAAGGTCAAATCTCGCGAACTTTTACTCATTGCTGTGGCCAAAATACACACGCGACTAAAACGGCCAGCATAATTGTCCGAAAGGTTTTTACAGCTGGCAAAATAATTTTCAAATTCTCCATGCGTCGAGTTTTTTTCGCTGAAATTTAGGAGCCATGGCTCCACAGTGAAATAAGACTGGAGCGGCTTCAGCAGTTGCCGCAGCAGTGACGTCAACGTGCGGTCTGTAACGCAAGCTTTTCATCTTGAGCGTCATCAGATCGCTTATAACGAGCGTTGCGATGGCGTCATCATAGTTGACCGCATAAACTCAAGCCCCCTTTACTACATGCTTCACTCGCTCACTCACCTCTTTCTTTCTCATCGACTTCTCTAGCGCATCACGCAGATACAGCAGCTGCGGTTATTGAACTAATTTGTCCATCAGTGCGGCACACGTCACAAGCCGCGCGTGATGACATGATGCAGACGATAGAAGGCGTGATGGAACGTTTGCTGCGTGTGCTGTAATAAAGTATACCGGCCTGTGTGATGTCCCTGTAGCACAGTAATTTTTTTATCTTACGAGATTTGAAAGTTTTTTCTCGCAACCCAATGCGTGCAGGTGACGGGACAATTATCGACAGATAAACAAGGCTGCTAAAACTTCACTAATGTTCGAAGGCTAGCGGTGGACATTTTGAGTGTTGACAGTAATTGGCAAATTCTTTATATTTATATATAGCGTTCGAATTGCGTTTTTTCTGCAAACATTAATTAAACGTAAGAGATAATCACGTGGCTACAGATCAGGTTGCTACTACATGCAGGACAGGTGGTTGTCTGCTGACGGATAAACCATCTCGGTATGACCAACACCGAAATCAACTCAGCCTTTCATCCCTCCGTGGTAGGTAAATCGAGTACCGGTCTATTTGGCTAAAATTAAAGCGGAGCGCGTTTTTCTGCATGTCTTGGGTGGCAGATGACATTGCGTGATCACATATGGCCGCTGACGTTCCGTAGCTTTGTGATGGTTGCCGTAAGAGCTATAGACGACCTGTAATCTTTTAGACGCGCAACAGTTATGCTGTAGGCGTCCATGGCAAGATTGTCGTTTGTCACAGAAGTATTGTGGCTAAACGGTGCAAGATAGGGTCTAGATTGCTATTGATCACTAGTATGAAGTCTCATGTTGGCTTTCGAATGACATGAAAATCATTGACCTTGCATGACTTTGAAGGTCAGTACTGCAACAGGAACTGTATCGGGTATTTTAACTGTCTTTTTGTCTAGACTGCTTGCTGTGTGTATGTTGGTATATCAGCAGTGCAAAACGAGCGTCAGCCACGTAACAGTGCCCAGGTGCGTCAGGACCAACTAGAGGCGGAGCTACACCACGGGGGTAGTAGCAGTGAGCACGGGTCACTGGGTTGTGCCGTGGGTCCGGGTGTGATGAGCGGCGCGACCGTGTCAGCGACTCATCCGGCATTCACACCCGTCAGACCGGCACACGAGGCGCCAGCAGCTGCGGCGACCACGCCGCAACATCGCTGCACCACCACGGCTAGTAACAACGACACTGACCGACGTGCTGGCCCCACAGGCCGCAAGACTGACTCCGAGCACGCTGCAGAACGACAGATCACAGGTATATCGATGACTGATCAGAACAGCAACGGCAACAACAATACCGGTAGCAATTTTACCTTAGACGTTAGACCTTAGTTCATACAAAATCTTCATTGAATTGGGGGACTACGATTTCTTTCTCAGACTTCTCGCTTCATATGCAGGTAAGGTTCGTATCCTTGAGATCTCGTCTGATTATGTCCATTCAGTTTTTGTCCGTCCCTTGTAGGCTTGCAGGCTGGGTTTTTCTTGTAGGCTCTCAGCTTCTGACCAGCTATTCTAAATACCTCTGTTGTCAAGACGTTTCCAGGCCAGATCAGTCTTCTAAGTTAAGGAAGCCTGTAGGCCTACTATAACCACAAAGATTTATGCTGACACAATGTCAACATGTTTGCGTTTTAACATTTTACGATAATCGTTTCAATACTGCGCCGCGAGTGCCCTGCAGAGACAGCCTGGCAACGCAACAACTGATGACATCATCAATTTGTGTGTTTCTGTAGACGATGACGTAAAGATGCTGGATCAGCGACGTCATCATCAACGTCATGACTACCATCAGCATCAGCAGCATCATCAGATAGAGCGCAATGCCGTCATCACTTCAGCTGCTGCAGCTGCTGCTGCCGCCGCTGCTAGCCAGGCGGTAGTCGTCTACCCTGACGGTCTAGCAGTCTACCCGCTTGGACACGAGACCATTTATGAGTGTGCCGCCAGGCTGCTCTTCATGGCTGTCAAGTGGTCCAAGAGTCTCCCGTCGTTCGCCAATCTTCCCTTTCGCGATCAGGTATACTCACCTGTGGTCGGTTTTGACACATTTCAGTTAAATAATAAGGAAATATTTAGAATAAGAAAGTATTAATAAGTTCGTATACTGTAAATGTATCTCATAACTATAGACGTTTTTTCGACAGGACGTGCGTCCTCGACAAATATGTTGCCATTAAGCAAATGCAAACTAGATGTCTGTGCTGCATTAAAAAGCTAAAAATTCGAGCGATGTGTCGAAGGAGGTTATCGCATTAGCTTTGCTCGCCACGAATTCTACCCTGATGTAACTTTTCAAAACAAAGTTGGGACTCTGGTTTGGGTGAAAAATGAAATATTGTGGGTCCTATAAGCTACTTTTCTGCAGTGAAATAAACTTTGTTGAAAATTAAAAGAGTGAAAATGGGGTTAGCGAGATGACAGTTTGAACCGATTGCGAAATCCTTTAACCGCTATACAGTGACAGGCGAATGAGGACGGACAAGGGAAACAGGCAGTGATAGTGAGATGTTTGTATGTCAAAGTCTGCGAGACATGTCGCTAATCCACGGTGTCACGCGGCGGCCGCAGATTTGGCAGCTGAGATCAGCACGTGCCCATCATGTACGAGCAACGTATACCGAGCAGTCGATGCCAATGTGACCAATCATTGGGTCTCATTAGAGTGTCACCGGCTAGACGATCCTGTCCCGGAATCTATGTTTACTTTGATTCCAGCACTGTCTCGGAATGCCGGTAACGGGTAGCTGCAGTGTGTCGGTAAGCGTAGGTAAATGTTAAGGTAAGAATCTTAAAATCTACCACACAGCTACTGAGCATCACCTGCCATATGGGATCACACAGTGTTAGCTGCCACCCAACGAAGAAACATGCCTTAGGTCTAACCCCAGCCAGACCGGCCGGTACTCGATTTACCTACCCCGGACGGGCCAGGAGGGATAGAAGGTTGAGTTGACCTTGGTGTTGGTTTATCTGGTTTATCTGTCTGCCGACAGTCACCTATATAAGTAATATCCACTTGATAGTGACCCGACTAGGAGTCGAACCCATGACCTCGCTATCATAAGTCCGACATCCTACCATTACACCCATTGCCAAGCCATTTAAGTAATCGAAACACGCCGTCGCATAAGTTTAATTGGTTTGGTTACTTAGTCAAACAGCTCAGTTAGACGTGTGATGTAAGTAAGTATGTAAGTATGTAAGTAGCTCAAAATAATTTCTAATACTTATAGTATGTATATACCGCCTCCAAGACTTGACTAGGTTTAATAAATAAGTCAATAAATGAATAAAATGTATAATAGCGTCAATTATCGAAAGATTGAATGTGAGACGATAGCATATAAATGACTAGACGTGATAAGCAAAAGAGAAAAGGTTCCCGTTTAAACGCAGCCAAGGTCAGGCATGAAACACAGCGGCACAAAACATAGGGCCTACATTTCCTGACAGCCTAGGGAGTGTGCAACCATCACTGCGAGACAGTACCCGACCAGAGAGACAGTGCGATGCCGATCAATGCACGATGACACTGCAGGATGATGAGTTTGACTGGAGCCTGACGGGAGATAGAAGGAGAACGCGCGGAAGCAAATCCCAGACAAGGTCCGTCGAGCAAGTCTGAGAATCCACTCCACGGCGTCTCGATGTCCCGAAAGGATCATTCTTCCCTCGAAATTATATTCGGCGTAACGTGAAGCATCGCTAATCTCCAATCAACGCGTGTTGACAAGCGTTAAGCTCTTGATCTTTTCACGACTCTGCTGCATGCGCCGCTTGCCGTGGAGGGTCGGTTGGATTGAATTCGGTGCGTTATGTCGTCGTGGCTGACAGAAAGCGTCTCTTTTTGTCATTTTGTCGCTCTGCTGTCAGTGCGGTAGACGTGTTCAGCTCGATGTCATGGACAATGCTAAATCTATCTCTTCACTACTTCCCGTTTTTCTGACGCCGCCACAACTCAGCCAAACTATATACAGTGCTGTTTGTTACTCGTGCGACAATTCGCCGGCTTTCTGTAGCAAGAGTTCGAGATTTATGGGCAGATCCGGGAAGAGAGGCAGAAAGTTTAACCTTTATTTACAGATAAAACCGATGAAAGTTTGAAACGGCAACAAAGAGCAGGAGAATGAACACAGTTTAAATGCTTTAGTACATAGACCTGTAATCGGGGTATTTGCGTCTGACAAATTATCCTCAGTTACTGAAATTTGAATCCACAAGCCACGTCTACAGTACGCACGCTTATCGCCACCGTAAATGGCGCTGGAGATATGAAGTTAGTAGATGCCTGAACTCCGAAAGACGTACTATATAGATTTTTGTTTTCGAATTTTTATTTGCGTAATTCTGTAACACTACGACTGTAGACTACCACCGTTTAGTAGTATGTACACTTTTGCATTTTTGCAGTTTGTAGTTCATATCACACAACTGATTAGGTCATTATATCTACTCAGGTATTGAAGACTGCGGTAGTTAATTGACGGTGACTAGGTATAGCGTATATCACGATGCAGGTAATCCTACTAGAGGAGTCGTGGTCGGAGTTGTTCCTGCTGTGTGCCGTGCAATGGAGCCTGCCAATGGAAGCGTCGCCGTTGTTCGCTGTCGCTGATCAAGTGGCTCACTCTGGCGGCACCTCATCGCATTCGGGCACCGGCTCAGCTACTTCCGGTTGCGCAGGTGTGTCAGGGAACGTGACCGGAAGTGGAAAGTCGGGCGGTCATCACGTTCATTCAGACATGCGCATCCTGCAGGAAGTGACGACGCGCTTCAAAGTGCTGCAAGTTGATCCCGCGGAGTTTGCCTGCCACAAAGCGATCGTTCTGTTCAAACCAGGTCCAAACTTCAACCACTTTCTCAACCTTGTGTTAAAACAGAAAACGACATTTTCATTAGAAACTTTAGGTCAGTGTGCATTCGAACTGGTTTGAAAAAACTTTTTTCATGTCAGATATAAACGATGTAACTGGTGACACACGAACACAAAGTGATCAAAAAGTAAGTCAGACACTTTTCTCAACTTCACTGTAATCTTTTATCAAACATTAATGTTCGAGATTTTGAACAAAATTTAACTTTTTGACATTGGATGTCATACAAGCATTATAGGCCTAGTATAGGCTTATGTCCATGTAGAAGGTCAATATTTAGAGACAAATTTTTCGGACATATTATGCCGACCCATGTCTTTCACATATAAGCGGTATAGACCTACACGGTAAAGCGTTAAGCGTCGCAGGCTGATCTGTATGATGTTGTGATGTGTAGAAACGCGCGGTTTAAAGGATCCGCGTCAGGTGGAGAATCTACAGGACCAGGCCCAAGTAATGCTCGGTCAACACACACGCGCTCAATATCCCAACCAACCTGTCAGGTAGACCCCAGAGCCGCCGAATTTTGAGCCTTAGCCGAATATCAGCCGAAAAAAATTAGGTTAAGCCAAATTGCAGGCGTCGCTTCAGTCGCTGAAAAATTATTTGGCTTTGTAGTTACATTAACCGCGCATTCAGCAAAACTGCACAAAAGTACCTGGAAACGTTTATATGACGTATACTACGTACTTAGTGAATTAGTCAAACGGCCTCTCATTAGTTTATATTTTGACAGTTGACACAACACTAGGAATTAAAAATCACATTCCGCAGAGTATGTATTTCTGTGTGAACCAACACCAAACCCATCATGATTTTGAACATTTTGAAGAACATACTTAAGCACCTAGTCGAATTATGGACTTTTCGTACCATACTTTTAAAGAACTTACTGGCAGCATGCAGCAGCTTGGGGATGGAGATCTCCTCAGCCTGGTTGCTCTTCCAGAGTCCAGCGTTGCATAATCTTAAATGACTTTATTATAAAGTTTGAATTCCGAGTTTGACCACATATTTACGTAACTTTAATATCACATTTATTTGCTCGCTAACTAAAAATTGAAGTAGTGCTGCAATTTTAGTATAATTTTTCGTTCCTTTAAACTACAGTAGTTCAATTTTGGGCGCTTTCTGGCCGCTATTGAGACGCCACAGGTGAAAATGGTAGGCTACGAATGACAGCGATGGTACGAATAAGCTGCGGTACGAAGTCCAGTTACAGTCTAGTCTACGTGGTTAAAAGAAACTGAATTGCTGAATTCATGTGATCGTTGTCTGTTTTTAGCCGACCGTACTTGACTAATGGTCGAGCTATTGATACAATTTGCGTCCGTCTGCCTGTCCGTCTGTCCGTTTGTAACCGATGTATTGTGGCTTAGCTTTAATCTGCGGCGCATGCGGATTTCAACAGTGAATTGCGCCGAAATAGATGGAAATAGAACAAGACAACCTGCGAACAGAAACTGCTAGGCTGTCGCGCGTCTCATGAGCTTTGCTCAAATTACTTGTAAAATTAATGTAAGCCTATACGTTACAGACCAGACCAATTTCGTTGTAAATTTTTTGTAGTACTTATATTTAATTGCACAAGTAATATTTTGCATTAAAATACAATTGTGCCATGCGGGAAAATGTGTAATTTTATGGAGCTGTTTCATAGTAAGTAAAAGCCTCAAACTGTAGCTTAAGCTTTAATTGGCTTAGGAAGTTATGCCTAGAGTTTACAACTTGTTGTGCGGCTCTCTTGATAACTTGGAAACCCAAAATTTGCGTAATTTTTCTTCAGCGTGTCAAGTTTTAGCTCAAAATGTCAGGCGGACGGCGGCAAAATATGTCGGCACTGAACTGACATGCCTGTCCGTCTGTCCGTTTGTAACCTGACATGGTTGTACGCCTAGACGTGCTTTAAAATATTGTTCAGTTGTGTAAACTGAAAAGTAATGATTTGGCGATAACATCTGATACAGGTTCGGTCGACTGTTGCTGCTGCTGCCATTGCTACGACTTGTTCCACCAGAACGCATCGAGAACCTGTTTTTCCGCCGCACAATCGGCAACACTCCGATGGAAAAACTGCTCTGCGACATGTTCAAGGGCTAGACGCTGTGAAATTATTATGCACTGCATAGACATTCGCTAGGAGGCGACACTAAACTACGCTGCCAGAATACGACTCAGAACGACAGAGGCTGAGGAACTTGTCTGATTCTCTACAGAAATAATGTTGTGTTCTGTCATTGGAATATACACGGTGTTTCATAAAAGGCACCCTTTTTCTTTCTTTCACAATTCAGCCAAATGATGATCAATTTACACGAAATTTTTACCAGATGTAGCTAAATAAATACTAATTCGAAATATTTGGACAAATTGTGGTGATAGTTAAATATTCTTTGCTAGTTGTGACGTATTGCTGACGTCATAGTGTGCTGCGAGTACAAACTGGCTTGTTGCAACCGGTGCTGACAGACTTGCTGAATAGCTGCTCTGCATCGATGACGAACTTTATCTGGTTCATTGATGACAAACTGTTGAAGTTTCAACATTGTAGCCACAAAAATGCCCAAAACGATCACTTACACACTTGTGGGGATAGCTTAACTTTTACATCTTTCAGCAAGACAGTGCACCAGCACACTCCGCTTACGAGATAGATGAGTTTTTAGACTGCGATACACCTGATTTTATGCCTCCGTGTTGCTAAGTGCTGACACGATGAACATTTTTCATCAGTAAACCAGATAAAGTTCACCATCGAAGCAGGGTAGCTACTGACAGAACCAGTTGAAACAAGCCAGTTTGTACTCACGATACATTATGACGTCAGCATTACATTACGACTAGCAAAGATAGAACATTTAACTAACGGCCATATTTTTTCAAATAATTTGAATTTTTATTTTTTCACCAACATCTGGTAAAAAGTTCATGCAAATTGATCTCCAATCGACTGAGTTATAAAAGAAACAAAAAGGGTGCCTTTTTAGTGAAACATCGTGTATTAGTGCTACATTAAAAACATACATACCAAGGTCTATTCTTGCAGGCATGCTGATGGAATATATGCTTGCGACACTGATTTATAGGCCTAGATATTTCTTGATTGTAAATTAAGAGCAACAAATAATTAGCCTGGTTATTGATATATATATAGGCCTAAGCCTATTATTACGCATAACGACGATGAGTATTGTTGCTGTTTGGTAATCATATAGGTGGCGCTTATCATGAATTTCGTTAAAAAAGCCAACATTTTGGGTGTTTGACGTCGTACTTTTAAGTAGGCCTAGTTTGCGCATGCTACTTGTTGAGATTTGAGGAAATTAAAACTGTCATTTAAAGATGACATAATAACTGGGGCTCGTAGAGAAATGAAAAATATCCACAAATAAGTAGGCCTAATGAGAAAAAATAATGGACAGGGAATTGCGTAGTGGGAGGCAAAAAGAGAAGAAAAACTTTCAGTCCCAATTTTTTGGACGCAGTTCCCGTATCGCGCCGCCTGTGGTAAATGTAACGTTAGTCGAATGTGTTTGAACTGATGGAATTTACAGTTAGAAGCATCGTGTGACAATGCATGACGGAGATAGGGCCTAATGTACTGTAGGATACCGGTAGTTCAATGTGACTAGGCTTATACTGTTCCTTCTTTACCTCTCCCAAGGAGATTGCGTTTCTGTAGCGGTCTCTCTGTGTGCAATATGTCTTGAAAATTATGAACGAATTTAATGATACTTTCAGGTATTAATGCTGTGAAATAGCCAATTCTCAGTTAATTGGGAGAATATTCTTTGGTGACCTCTGGATCATTTTCCAGCGTCTTGCATTCTATTGGCAAATTAAAAAATGGAATTTGCTTAAACTGAGCGGGAAGCTTCAAACTTGTCATAGGGCTCAACCTAACGATAGAGATTATGTGTGATTTCGGAAAAGGTTTGGATTTTGTGGATCTAGGCAGTGGCAGTGCTTGTTTTTGCGGGGTATGTGTTCTCCGAGTGTTCTTCCATGCTGTATAGTTTTTTACTGCGTTGTGTTTGCCAGCATTACTACAGTACATCGAACGCAGATCGATTAGACTTAATATGCATGTAGCCTGTCGGCGTGGCGCCGTGCACATTTTTGTGAGTGGAGTACAGTTACGCCTACATAGGCCAGGACAGTCATTCGGACGGGACATTCTTCTTGGCGTTTTATTTGCTAATAAGTTTGCTTACTTTTTATGGAACTCAAGTAGGCTAGCATGAAGTTGGGAAGCCAGGCTTTTGGCTCACACCTTGGCGTCGCTAGTGGCTACTACATTGTAGAGTTTATGGGCTTGCATCAGAGATGCAACACACGTGAATAGGTGCTCCCAGGCCTGGGAGCAGATCTTCAGCCTCATAATCTTGGTCTCGACTCGGCTTGGAGATGCGCCCAGGATCGAGAACACTGGAAGCACCTCGTGGAAACCGCTACGCTCCAGCTCGGGGCATGCGCTTGATGATGATGATGATCAGAGATGTCGTGTATATATTATCGATGTTTTGTCATCCATGTTATTGCTAAATATTAATCATTTCGTCTATAGATACATTCCAAATTTGCATTTGAAAATAGCCTACATAGGCTAGGCCTAGCTGATGTTGGTATGCACATTTTGTCTCGAAGTTAATGTTTCTAGGCTAGGCCTAGTCAGATTTGTGTATTGTGCATGTTCACTTTCGTTCATACTAGGTTTGTAGCTGTAACATGTTTTGTCAGTATTGTAAATGTACGTGTACAAGACACCGTGTTTCTTCATAAAACCAAGACATTCAAAGCGTAAACATTAAGCTTTTGTCCATTCACATAAATAAAAGAATAGCCAAATAAGTCAACAAATACGCTCATATTAATAGCGAAAAAAATCCAAAGAGCTTTGCAATATGAAAGATGGACAATTTCAGCTACGAAAACATTTATTAATTTCAAGCTCACAATAGCAATGCCCAAATGAAATAGCCTATACCAGCGGCATTGCCAGAATTTGGTGCAAGCGGGAACAGGAAAGTAACAGAAAATAAATTTACGCGCGACACCATGTAATGCTGTAGCGCGTCTTGCCTATCGTAGAGGCGTCCATCCGTCTGTCCGTTTGTCTGTCTGTCACACACTTGAGCCCTATCAAAACGGTGCAAGCTAGAATTACGAAATCTTTACTGTGGGCTGCCGCAAGGACTCTGGTTTTTTCGTGACAAAATTTCGTTTGGGGGCCCGACGTGGCTCAAAAATATAAAATACAGCAGAATGCTCCATTTGAAAAAGAAAAATTCAAAAGTTTTCTTTTTAGAGGGGCCCCGCGAGAATGTTTACTCGAGCCCCGATGTGGCTCTCGACGGCCCTGCCTAGCTGGGCTAGAAGTGAAAGCGATAGGGTGATCCAAGAAAGGATAAAGGGTCCGGTGACGTCACTAGCGAGTTTTGCGGACAAGATACAACAGCTGGCGGGGCGCGAGAGAAAGGAAGGATTGTGATGCGATTGCAGGAAGACAGACAGACCAACCCTACTGCACGAACCGCATACGTACGAGTACGGCTAATTGACGGCAAGTTGTGCTAAAGCCGGTGTCACATTAAAATGTCTCCCCCATGAAAAATCCGCCAGGAAAAAAATAATTACGGATGTGATATGTCTCTCCCTTATTAAAATATCGCCGGCCCCATAAAGTCGCCCCATTACAAGATCACTTCGTCCCCCCCGGGCCGACAATTTATCTGCAAAAATCCGTCCGGCACGGGCGGCCGCCGGGCGGGGCGGATTTTTGCCCGTAAATTTTTGGCCGGAGAAGACTTTTCTGGGTGAGGCGATCCTATAATGGAACATCGGCGCTTCATCTCTGACTGCGCGCACCTTCGGGGATCTAATACCCCGTTTACACGATAAAGCAAACATAAAGCAAACTTAGAGCACACGTCGTGCACGTGTATTTTGAATATGTTTGCTTTATGTTGGCCTGAGTTATAGGGTGTTTACACGATCCGGCAAACGTTCAGCAAACTTCCAGCAAATGTATTCAAAATACACGTGAATTGCTGGACGTTTGCTGGATCGTGTAAACACCCCATTAGACCATACACGCATACTGTCACCCATTTCAGAACTGAACGTTAAACACAATATAAAAAAACAACGAATAAAACAGCCTCAGTAAATTCAGTGATAAATAACTTTGGATGTACAAACGACAGTGATATATGCTTAGGCTGTAGAGTTAATATGAAACAATGTTATCAGTGCTGTCTCACTGCCCATAACACCAATCTCCAGCATTAAAGCTAATTCCCTCGGAGGCACCAAATAATATGCTATATGGTAAAGTGATGGTTTGTCTTTTAGTTCAGGATTCAGGTAACTGGAAACTCGACTTGATTCTGACTGAGATACAAACTATACGCGCCACCCACTAGAACGTAGGCCTAATGCATATCACATGCCCGGGCAGCTGGCGGATGCGTTGCCATGGCGACGAGCGCAGCCGCTGCAGCAGGTAACAGTTGGGACGTGACCGCCGCCTGTGTAAACTGACACCTTTCAGTTCCCTGATATTCTGGCGACTGCCGATGGCTTGGCCATAAACCGAAATCAGAGACTAACTAACATGCGAAAAGTCGTGCAACAATTAATGCAGCTGCATGTTCGGTTGCTCTTTGGCACCGATGTCATATCGCTTGCAATTAATCAAGGCTCTGGGTATAAATGCTGCGTGAATAAGACCAGCGCTAATTTCACAAATTCTTGCGGGAACGAACGAACGATGTGAGGTGAGATTTACAAATTACTGCATCAGAAAAATCGCCTTACGGTAGTCAAGCCGGACAACTTAATGAACAACAACAGATCCTTCTATTTTGCGCCGTTTGTGAGACATTACAAGTTTTCTGCTAAAACAACCATTTTACCCATATTCCGGTCAAAATTTGGGAATGTTCCTAGGGAACTATGTGGCCAGTTTTGTATCTCTTAGGAGCGAAAACCCGTGTGATTATTTTGCAAGTAAACTAACGCACACGGCCACGATACATTAACGTTACAGACGGACGAACAGTCAGAACGCTTGGAAATATCACGCTAACAAAATGTAAGAATCATGCATCCAACATTCGAATGTCTTGAGAGTCTATAGAACTAAGTCTGCTGATTTCACGGATAGGCCCACGTGCTCCAAAGCGGACCAAGTAAAGCGTGTTTTGCTAAAAGCTATATTTTCACTCCTTGCGCAGCCGGTAGGCCACACCGGTCTGCCCCAATTTCCCGTTGACTCAGGGCGGCAGGGCTGTGATTAGGCGCGGCTGTCAGGGTAGCTGTGCCGGTAAGTGGGAGAGCGATGGGCCCGCGTCTGCAGCTGCTGCTAGAACTCACGCCGTGAAGCCGCGCATGGGGAGAAACAGAGAGTTGAAGCTGTTGAACGAACGGACGCACAGCGTGGCTGTTCCCGGCAGATACACGTTGCCCCTCGCACGAGTTCTCAGTTAGTTCGTTGCTAGCGCGTACGACGTGGCGAATTCTTCAACGAGACGGTCGTGAAGATTTGTTTTGCCCTTTGAGAAGCTTCGAGCTTGTTTTGTTGTAACGTCTGTTGACATTATTTTACCTTTTAATACACCAGCCAAACATCGTTGGATCAGCGTTATGGATCACCGTTCATGGATATGTTCGACTTTCAGTTTCGTGGGTACGCTCTGCTTTTATGCTTTTATATGTATTATAGCTCTCTAGCTTCGCTAACAAAATTCACGACCGTCACGAGTATCCATGGCATTTGTCGGGGGGGGGTATGTTTCCACTTCCACATACCTGAATGTTGCGATCTTATGTATATTTACTGCTTCTGTGGATTATGAATTGTCGAAACTGTCGTATATAATTAGCATAGGCCCTACCGAGGAAATACGGCATGGACATATGCTTAGGCCCTATTTAGTGGGAATTATGGCTTTTTCGCCCCTTTGCCGGTTCGCTCCCTGGCTGATTCGCCCCGCCCCCGTTGAATATACTGGTGATTCATTATTGAGGCTTGTGTTTCAATTTACAGAAAGACAACAAGTAAGTGTAGCGTCACGTCACTGATTAATAGTTGCTTCAATTAACGTTATATAGCCTACGTGACAAATTGAATAATAAGTGATCACAGTTTACAAAGTCAGTAATCTTTGGTTTCATTGCAGCGGCGAAACTATATAGCCTATATACCTAGAACGCTTAAAACTCGGCTAATGTGTCAACGTCAAGCTTCCTTTGAAATGAATTCTTACAGGTATACTTACGTCTAGGCCTAATAACCGCTTGACGAACGCCTGTAGATCTATAGACAGCGTCAGACATTATTGCAAACATTCTAAGGCGAGAAAGCACACGAAAACTGTATAGGGGCCTAATAAAATACATGCATAGGCCTAATGATTTTATTTCAGAATTGAACAAAGCATTAAACATTCACACAATCGTTTATTCTCATCATCATGCATAAACTGTCTAGGCCTAAAGACGGTTATTACGTATAAACCTCGATGTCAAATTACCGGCATTCAATGGGGGTGAACGTCCAAGGTGAGGGGGCGAAAAAGCCAGGCGGCGAACCGGCAAAGGGACGAAAATGCCAGATAACTTAGTGTAATTAAGTCACTTTGACCTTAATGTTGAAGGCACAGCAATTAAAAGCAGACAAGCCTATAATATAGTACGCGTCTCATTGCTGTCAGAATTGGACTGACTTGGTAAAAATATTGACTAAGCGGAGTTTTTTCATCACAGAGTTCGGAGTATGCCTACGACAAACGGGTTAAACTTTGCTTATCGCTTTTAATTTCACTTTTGTAATGTCATCATTCACTTGTAGGGCACCGACAGTTACAATATGAATAAGTGCACAAAGTCAGTCAAAGGTGTGCCA
>Ga0209367_1004879_pt1 | contig 18579 bp, 14 predicted proteins | sample WorMetLIZISLAND2_FD_187412 | JGI IMG/M metagenome (GOLD analysis project Ga0209367, IMG submission 187412) | Marine gutless worms symbiont microbial communities from Max Planck institute for Marine Microbiology, Germany - Olavius geniculatus... ... | reverse complement strand
GCTGCTGCCCCTGGCTGGGAACCCGACCGCTAGAACAACTTTATGCAATTCTAACAAACACAGCAGCGAACACATATGGTACTGCTTAAGATATCTGGTCAGGTCAGCGATAAGTGGTTAGTACCTGGATTGGCGACTGTTTATGGACAGGTTTACCATCTAGGTGGGCCAATATAACAAACACCAAGGTCAACTCAGCCTTCCATCCCTCACCCTCGGGGGTAGGCAAATCGAATGCACCGGCCTGTCTGGCCAGGGTTAAGGCAGGGAACGTTCACCTGTGTCAGGTGGCAGGCACCACTGTGTGATTTCATATGGCAGCTGATGCTCCGCAGCTCTGTGACGGGTTACCCAAAAAGAGCTACACATAGCCTATAACGTCTTCCATAATGTCTAAATACCATGCTGCCTTATACAGCGCTAACATATGTACAACATTACATAATATACTGGTTACTGACAGAGGCACAATGGCATGAGCAACATTATGAAGTGCTTGCTGCAAATTAAACACTTCTCCATTAAGTACATTTTCAGGCTAATTCCATGCCTGCATTTGTACTTCCTATGTCTACTGTACTGTTGTTGATGATGGAATGAGAACAAAGGTTGGCAGCTGTGTAATGGTAGTGTGAATTCCATGTGGATGATCCTGCGACGACAAAGCTGCGAGGACTGTAGGCTGCAGCTGACTTCATCCATTCTCCTTTCATATACAAGATGCTGACTGCAGTACAACTGTGAAGTCATCAATGAACCAACACTACAAGGCTGAGACGACTGCTAGCACGCTGCTGGGGTCATGAACTTTATGATGTATTTGCACAGTTCGTTCTCCGACACTGACATCACACGATCTGCATCTCCGCACTCAAACGTCACCTGCACTCACAGCAGAGCGCAGAATCTACAGCCTACGGTATGCTGTACGAAGGATTGCACTGCACTATAAGTGGGTGTATATGACATGACGAATGACTTGCACTGAAAAACTGACTGAGAATCTCCCACTTTAATCAAGCACACAAAATAAAAAAGGACCAAAACTGTTTTAAACAAATTGAAATAAGAGTAAACAAGTACTGCAATGTAAAAATCCAAAAACAGACGATTATGGACACATAAAAGCCTGACAGCAAAAAAAATCAAAAAAACTTTGGAAAAAATAATGAGAACTAAAACTAGGAAAAAAAACTTCCAGTCCACTTTATTTCACAGAGTAATGCAACATGGCATAATGATTATCGTGCAGCTATAAATGATAACGAGAAATCTAGAGAAAAAGCAAAGGCAGCATAAATGAAAAGCAAAGTGCATGAGCCATTTTACATTTTAAAACATTCCAGCACAGACGACACAAGGTGACAGGGGTGAAGGCATCAAGCAACGAGTCACAGTGGGGTCCAGAGACGAGACAATGGCGAGTGGAATCTGGGTATTTCATCCCTAACAGCTGAAGCACTTGTGTCACTTTTTTGATGCAAGAATAAACCAGTTTTCAAATAAACTGCACAAATCGCACCCTCTCGATGTAGTCCATCTTCTACAATATCAGCAATATTAATGATGCATTATTAAAGCGTCAATGCATGTGTTAAAAATATTAACGCAATGCATTAATTAACGCATTTAAAAAATTAACGTTTTGACAGCTCTAATAATAGGTCATTTCGGAAACATGGTAACAGGATTGGAGCACCCAAAAACTGTGGCACTGCCGTTGCTAGCTGAGATACTTACGGTTGTCTCTCGGGGTTGATTATCTGGACAGTTTGTTGAATCACCGTCACCAAGCAACAGTCGATAAACACTTGGACCACGATCAAGCCACTGCGCCTGGCTGCCAATCACAACTGACAGGCGGCCGTGCTCAGTCTGCTTCACTGGTCCAAATGGACAGACGGAATACGTGTACTTTCCAGCACTGGTTTCCACGCATGCTGTGCTCAGCTTGTAGAAAACTGCACTGGGTCCATACCGCTAAAAGGCACAACAAACACTTCGTCACTGGACATGCTTAGTCGACACAGACATAACAACAGCACAAATGCAGCTAAAATGTACTTATGATGACTGTATTAGAAATCTGCATTTAACTAGAAAGCAATCAAAGCCTGAACACCTCCGCCAAGGCAATGTTGTTCGCTAGGTGGCAGCACCATCTTCGGTTTTGCAGTGGTTTCCCTTATGCCCCACTGAAAGCAATGGTAATGAAAATTTCAAAGTGATCCAGAATCCAGGATTCTTTCCAGATCACCCCCAAAATTAAATCACTGATAGTTTGTGCCATTCCCGACATGCCCTCAAAATTTCAGAAAGATCCATCCATAACTTTTTGAGTTATCTTGCTAACACACAGACAAACAGACAAACAAACAAAGTTCGGCAAAAACATTACCTCCTTGGCGGAGGTAACTACTCTAAGCCTGTTGATTGGTTCAGTAACAAGAAGAGCATTCAAACAGGAAATTATGCTCAAACAAGTCTGATAATGTTAACTTTTGGAGGACCCAGTAACTCGGAAAACAAATATCTAGAGTAGTAAAATGCAGCAGCAGAATCAAACTAGCTTTTATCTGTAATGCATTCTATTTGCTATGATTCAGTTGCATCAAGCTGCACAATAGAATGTGACTGATTGATTTATTCATTCAAAAATATTCAAAACAGAACAAAATTCAAACAAGCTGATGGCTTAGAATGAACTGTCGCTGACGACAATAGAAATAAATGAGAGAATAAATAAATAAACAAGACTGCAGGTTATAGAGAGACTAGGCCTATAAAACACATGCGACAGTCAACAACGCGAGCGTTAAACGAACTCTGATGTTTGCCAATGACAATTAATCAGACCCGTCAGTGGGCTGATCAGTCGTTGCAGTGAGACAGGGCAAATCGAGAAATGAAAAAATGCAACACAAAATTCGCATTTTGTTGTGTACTTTACACTTAAAAAGATTTTACGCTTTCGCATTTCACAGCACTTTAGCTGCAAGCATCACGATAGGCATTATACAAGAAATTTGAGCTAATGCTCACTAGATGCGCGAAAACCTATAGCAGTTCTGGTTCAGTAGTTTAGCTGAAAATTGGGGTGTTCACGTTAAGGTAATATACAAATACCAAATTCTATATCTGGATCGCATAACAATAGATCCGTGGCACCAGACTTGAGCACTATAGACTTGAGTCACAGCCCAAAATTGCCAAAAAATCCACAAAAACCCTTATTTTGGCGTTCAAAGTCATTCAAGGTCACTGAATTCGGCGCCAATCGAGAGCCAGTGTATGACTTTCTATTAGTGATTAATAGTAACCTAGGCCCTATCTCGCACCGTTACTGAGATACAGCGACTTATTGGACAAAAATCGCAAATTTTGCTCACCCCCCTCTCATTTAGCAGCCTAGTTCGGGGTGACCCCCTTCGAATTTATCAAAAAGCTTTACAGTTCCTGAAACTAGAGTCTTCCAAGCAGCCGACGGTGAAGATTTGGTAATTCTAGCTTCCACCACTTTTGACTGATCCACCTGTGTGACAGACAGATGGACAGAATTGCGATGGCTAAGACGCGCTTAGCAAAATATCGTGGCGAACGGTTGACAAAGCAGGAAGAACTCGCAACGAAAAAAAATAAATGCCAGCAAACATAACTTCGCTCCGAAAAAAAACTAACGTTTGAGGGTGGAATAAAAATATACTAGCTAATAGCTTAGAAATCCGTCAATGCAAAGCTTAAATAAATGAAATAATGAGACACAGAAAACGTCACACAATCGTTCGGACAAACAGTGAGACAGACAGTGTTCGAAAAACCGACAGTGAGTAAGTATAATTAGAAAAAAACAGACAATGACACCGGCTGATAAACATGATCGCCCGACGACTGGACTGTGGCATTATTGATAAGATAATAATCGACCACTGCAGTCGTAGCATGCCAAGACGCACGTGACTGACGCGCATACAGCTGGCAGCTGCAGCAACGCCCGTCCTATACAAGTTTGCTTTGGCTGCCTTTAGCTAATTTAGGCGAGTTTGTTGTTCAAAGCACACTATAACGACAGTAACATGGCGATCTGTGCCACGTCTTTCTCATGCCAGGTACACGCTTAAATCCCAGAGCAATATACACTGTCTCATGCTTGTTGTGCCTGTATTATGAAACTGTATGTAGGCCTACTCAAACTGGACTCTATAGCTGAAACAGTAGGCCATAGTTCTGTCATCGCCACTATTAAGCCTATGTACACCACACATGCCACATTCGGCTTCATGCTGCTTGCAGTAGCGTATTTTGTCTCATTTTAAACCATGACAGGTGGTCATACACTGCGGTATAGGCCTATGCATCGCTAAACAACACTTAGCTTACACTGGTACTGGTAAAGCACAGAGAAAGCATGCCATGTGATGCTGGGATTTCCCACCACCACACAGCTGCTGCTGCTGCTGCTGCAGTAGCAGCACTGATTCAAAGCAGTGAAGCCCATGCTGCTGCTGCAGCTGCTGCAGCCGCTATGCAGCTTTTCCAATCAATCCAATGCATTGCGGTGTTCGTGGACACACAGACAGACAGACAGACAGACATGTGCTTTCAGCTAAGATTTACTCAGTTTTAAAGAGCTGTATCAGCGACAGCTCAATATGATCAACTGCAAATGTGCGATAATTGCACATAAATGCAATAATCGGACTGATGTAAAATAACAACGAATTCAAATTTGTGCATTTTATAAAACAAAAAACAAGTGAAATTGTATTTAGAGCAAGAAGAGTAAAAACAAGTGCCGCAGTCATATGATGACGACCACCATCTTATACAAATTGCAATGCAAGTGTTGACATGGAGTTCCAACTCCTAAATCCCCCTTTTCTTTCAGGAATGCAACTATCTAATAATGTGTTACTTGGGGCAACATAAGTGTTCTGCCACACACACTTCATTCCTGCGAATGGCTCTAGAGCAGAATGCAGAGTGTTGCAGGTAGCAGATGGAGACAGATCATGCTACAGAAACATCTGGCACAATAGTTGACAACGCTTATGCTTTCATCAATGGCATTTAACAGTACAATACAAACAATGTAACTTGCCCAAACTTCAACAAAAACATACCTCTTCATCGTTACCGTTATCAAAACCAGCCTTGAGATAATCTTGCCGTAGAGCTAAGCCACGCAGTCTCATTGACACTAGTTGCTCTTCCTGCTGGCGAAGCTCTTGACAGTGATCAGTACAAGGACTCTGATAGATGCCATAGTGTGCTAACCCATCTGCAATACATACAGCATCTCACTGAAGAATACTGATAAGTTTTCAGCTTGTGAGTTAAAAATAATGCTCTCAGTATTACCATGTACATCTAAACTGTGTGCAACCTGCAGCACGCATCATTCATTTTAAACTGTTACATTATATCTTTTCCATACACTTCACTCAGTGGCAATTTTAATTTTTATTTCCTTTTATCAGATTCAGCTATGCTTAAATTCAATTCAGATTTGTTTAAAAAATCAATACCAGCATAATACAGAATTACTGAGAAAAATCAATTAACAGCACTGACAACAATTTATATGTTATAGATTAACAACAATAGTTACAACATGTACAAAATATCGATTTCACTAAAAAAACTTCCACAAAAAATGCCACTAGAATGAACCCCAATCAGAATGAAACTAATGTAAGTTCTGACAAAAGTCACCTTCTCATTAAATAACACCGAAAATAACTCTGGTCGGTGTTGACAAGTTCCTTCTAATAGAATTGCTTTTTGATAAGAAACCAACTCTACTATAATTTCATTCTAATGGGCCTATATTATTCAAAAGCTGGCATACAAACATTAAGCTAATCTTCACAAACTGGTGGCACTTTTCGTTGCTAACATTGCCTTACAAGTTATCACTCAATAACTCAAAGTCATTACCGTACTCAATAACACCACCACATCTACAGGGTAGGCCATAAAAACCATGTGGCACTTTACTTTTGTCCATATCTTCGTCAATTAATGACCAATTTTCAAAATTCTTTCACTGGCACACTCTGCGGACAATTTGCAATAATGTGATTATTATATATCCCACCACACCATAAATGCGTCTTAACACTAACTTGTGAAACATAAATGTAAGAAAACCTAATGATAATAACAAACATTTAAGTAAATGAAAAAAAGTTCTAACAAACACTTCAGATCAACATTGAGGTGAATGATCCGTATGACACTAGACTGTGTTAGACCCACACAGTCTAGTGTTATACAGATCATTGACTGCAATGTTGATCTGAAGTGTTTTTTTCAATTTTACCAAAATGTTTGTTTATTATTATCGTTATACATGCATATTTCATTCATATTTCACAAGGTAGTGTAGAAAACGCAATTACAGTGTGGTGGGATATATAATAATCACAATATTGCAAATTGTCCGCAGAATGTGCCAGTGAAAAAATTTTAAAAATCGGTCAATAATTGGTAAAGATATGGACAAAAGTACAGTGCAACATTTTTTATGGCCCATGGTGTACAAATGTCACCTTTTTTTTCACTTATGCTATAAAACCCATATTGGTATTCTACACAAAAAAATCAGAAAACAGTAAACCATGAACTGCAATATGTTCTGGCAGCTGAATCTTCTGCCATTCGTCACTCCCATCACAACAGTCACAGATGCCATCATTGACTCGGCCTGACGTCAGCCATAATGGATTATCAGATTGCTGGAATGTGCAGTAAAATCTGAAAATGACACAGCTGACATTCTTATATTCCTGTCATGTTAATATATGAAAATTGCAGTGTTTTCTTTCAAAAACATATAAGTTCATTTTGAAGTCTATCAATCGTTTTTTCAGCTAGTTTACAAACTGGCACATAAGCAATTTGCAAGTTGCTAGTTAGATCATCATAGGGAGCATCTGCTACAACCCTAAGAACGTCAGCTTTGGCTCTGTGCTACTCCACTGCAGAATACTGTGCCCCAGTCCTTGCCAGATCACCTTACACTAAACTGATTGATATCCAGCTGAATGAATCCATGCGCATTGTCTCTGGAACTCTGCGCCGAACACCTCTTCCATGGTTGCAAGTCCTCAGCCACATCACTCCTCCTCACATCCAGCGAATGGCAGCAACATTCAACTTCTCAGTAAAATCAGGTTTTCAAATGTCACTTTCCCAGACATTGAGGCCCACTCTGAAGTCCGCCTTACATCAAGACGTCCAGTTTGGCTCAAGAAATCACAACAGGAAGAAGTGTCACCATGACAGAAAAGAACTGAATAGTGAGCTGCTTCAAATGTAATCAACCACTCACTGATCGTGGACCCTTCCAGCGCACCTCCAGGATTTGACCTATGTTGACGCTTGTGGTCAATGTTGAACCACTTTCGAACTGGCCAGGGTCGATGTGCAGCCAACCTCGTCCGCTGGAATCAGGCTTCAGATCCATCCTGTTCCTGTGGTGCATCTTCACAAACTGTCACACATTGTGGACGATTGTCCAGATATGAAATTTCCTGGCGGTCTGTCAGCCTTACATTTGGCTGATGAGGAAGCTACTGCCTGGCTCGGCATGTAGAGGACATGCTACAAAAAAAACAAAGGCTGAAGGTATAAACTACATGAATCAAACTAAACTATGACATCATGTAAGAAATGCATTCAACATTTAATATAAGTATTGATGCTGATGACAGACCGTCCATCGGAACAAGCTGAAGTGCCAGGTTCATCACTTGAATCCAAACAGTCACAGTAGTCATCATTAACCTGAGCAAATGGAATTTTCTCCTACATCATGAGTTCCACAACAGACAAACCCAGGATAGTTGGTAAATTACAGCATAGGATTTAAAGTTTTGAATATGACAAATTCATGTGATTACTAAACTAGTGACTACTTTTCTTCAAAGCAGACACACAAAAAAAAACGAAAAAAATTGCATAATGTGACTCAACAAATTAATTCAAAAATATCACACATGCATTTATATGAGATCAAAAAGTATTGCACAAAGTGACAATACCAAAGTAAGCATTTAATAATGTTAATTTTGCTATGCAAACAAAAACTAATATAAATAAAATACTCAAAAATATATACCTGTGACAGGATACAAGTAAACTGCATATGTTCATCTGCCTCATACAAATACTGCCATCTGATGTTCACACCTCTTGTGGAATGTGCTTCAGACAGGCCTATATTCTTCGCCAAAATAACTGGCCGAGCAAACTTTTGCTCTAATAAGTCCCATACGTTTTTAAACCGTGACAGCTTTACGTGGGTATTGTGTGAAGAACTCTGGTTAGAAGATCTCACTGTAGTGAGTCTGATTTGACTTTGTGAAATTGCACGAAGTGTGCTGACCACCAGATTAGCAGCAACGCTGCAATTGTGTGAACTACATTCACTTTTAAGTTTCTGCTGCAGCTGTAGTGGATACTGTGTTGTCCTTGTCCTTCCACCAGACACATCTATCAGTCTTAGCTCATCGTCATCAAGACCAAACTTTGGTCGAGCACCACGTCGTAACCCTAAATGAGCATCATGGTCAAGAAAACCGACAAGGAACACTTGAAAGCACAGAAAAATAACACAAGCCACTCCTATAAAAGCAAAAATGCGCAGTATTCGCCTTCGGCAACATGCAAACACCATCACAACAACAAAATTGACACTGACACTGAACCGGAAACTATTCTTGCAACTAAACATTGAACAACAGTCATATTTAAAAGTGAATTAATCGTGAAATTAAAACAAGCATACAAAAGATTAAAGAAGGGCCAATCTGAAATATCTACTATTTTTGCTCGTTTCCGTTCGACGGACTGAGCTAGCTACTCGTAATCTTTTAAACTCATATTTTTACATTGTACCAATATGTATTTATGGTATATGTATCGTTACATTTTATAAAGTTTTAAAAACTTTTTTAACATTCAGACAGTGCAACGCATCATCCGGCAAGACCTACTCCAATGACAATTCGCAACAGTTACGTCATCGTATAAACATTCTTAAAATAGTAACACCAATGACGCTGTAGTATTTAAGGCATTTTGTCGTACAAACGTTAATTTGTTTGTGTGTGGTGTAAATGTTGAGTTTTTGTTGAAACTGGTTGAAGGAGCTGAAGTTATTTATTATCACTAGGTTAACAAGTTACATTTAACATGTAAATCCAGTACGAATATACGAATCTGGATACGAATTTGTGGCCAAAACAATCGTAGTGACTTTTTGGCGGAAGTAAAATACGACCTCATGTATAACCCGGTCATTGGGGTATTGCGTTCGTGTTTTACTTTGCGCTCCATAAGCACTTCCTACTATCAAAGCAGGGAAGGGACAAGATAACTTACCGTTAAGAGTTGATTTTTGGGTAGTCTGTGAAGTAACAGATAATTTGGAACAAATCGAGAACGAAAACGATAGTTGGGTCATAGTGTAATTTTGTCACAATGAATTTTAACCTTAGTCATGTACTCATAATGCTGGTTTTTAGGCACTGTAGTCATAACTGTGCAATAATCCCGTGAGAACAAAGGAGACCGGGCAAGATGGTTTTGATTTTGATGGTCTATTTTCTCATTTGTTGAGTCTTTCATCGGGCTGTTTCAAGTGTTTGTCATTTGTTATGTGTGTTGTACAGATTATACCTGGTAGTGCATTTTAGCCTGAGACATGGCAGAGTCTCAACAGGGCTATCACACAGCTATGGTTGAAACTGAAGCCAGTAACACTGAACATTTTTCACGGGTAAACAGTGACAGAGACAGCGATATTTCTGTGCCGGTGGTTAAGGTGCATGCGGTAAATCTTGAGTCAGACGAGCATCTTGCCAGATGTCTTCAGGAGATCGAGAATGAAACTGCTGACCCTGACCGGATTGTTGTCATGGACGAAAGTGAATGGGACAGCTCAGAAGATGCAGCTAGTGTTGCCAGTGAAAACGCTGCTAGTGACAATGCCAGTCTCATGGATATACTTGCCATCATCGGGGAAGTTGACAACGTGGAACAGTTTCTCACGGCACAGAGGGAACTTATGCGGACATTTAGCCAAGATCACGAGGAGGATGATTCGGACAGCGAGGATTTGGAAGGAAGGCGTTTCTGGATGCGCCTGTTGAGGTCATTGAGTACGCCACCTGAAGAGCGGGATGATCGTGTTCCTGAAGAATGTCAGGTGTGTCTGCTGGAGGTAAGGCTGAACAAGCGGCCATGCTGTGAGCAAGCTGTCTGTGACGACTGCTTGAAGCAGTATGTGGAAACACAACTTGTCGACGTTGGGATCATCCGCATTGCTTGTCCGAATCCATCATGCGATCATGGCATGTATCAAGAAGAAGTGCGTGAGCTGCTCCGTGAGAAGCAAGATTTGCGGGATCGCTACGACCAGTGGATTGTTGACATGAACGCCAGTCCTCATCGTAAAACTTGCCCACGATGTTGCAAAGTCACTGAAATCGATCCATCACAGCTGCAGGAACATCGCGTTGGCAAGTACGGCCTGCAAGTTCAGTGCTCAGAGTGTCAGCTTGACTGGTGTTTTCTGTGCCAGGCTCCTTGGCATCAGGGATTGACATGCAAGAAATTTCGTAAGGGAGACGTACTGCTTAAGCAGTGGGCTCAACAGAAGGTACGACCCCAAGAATACAATGCTCAGCGGTGTCCTAAATGCAAGGTTAGTCAACACAATGTATTAATTTTGTCGTGATGACATTATATAGGCAGTGTCTTACATCATATGCTAATGCTGTCCTTACCTTACCTTACCTTCGGGGTGGGCAGGCTGTTACACTTGCCCAGTGCCGAGGCCGTATCAATTTGGCCCAATGCACTTCCCTAAATGTAGCCATGTAAGGTTACAGGAAATGGCTATGAAGCGGTGAACAGCTGTGAGCTGTACATAAACAAAAGTGAAGGTGTACACAGCTGTAAAGCCGAAATTGGCGTAAAAGCCAAAAATAACCAGTGCATGGGCACTGATAATGTATCTGCTCATTTTTGATCAGCTTTTAGTTGGCTTCTACCCTCCAGATTTTAGAAATCTTTCAGGTCATCGGAGCACGAAGCCCAACCACCACATCACGGTGTTCGACCATGGTGGAGATGCTAATGCTATCATTTTTGTTTTAAAATCATCATAATAACTTTTTTGCTTTTGTTGGCAGAAAGGAAAATGTAACTGTTGGTGAATGTTTGGTCTTTTTATTGACTTCTATGTATTTGATTCTGTCAACTTTGAACACTTGAACATCATATTTGTAGAGGTACAGATGATCCATAATCACCTTATATGTTGTTTTTTACAGTTTGATTTCAATGCCTTACGCTTCTTACATCTGGTTTTTGGGTAATTATCTCATGTCACACGTCAGCTAACCTGACTCAAGAAGTTATTAAGATACTCGTTAAATGCTGGCATGACAATTCAGAGCATTATAATGCTTATGATATTTATTATTCAGGTTTACATCCAGCGAACGGAGGGCTGTGACCACATGACGTGCAGTCGGTGTGAGACGGAGTTCTGCTACCGATGCGGTGGACGTCGGCATAAGCTCAAAGTGTTTGGCTTTGTGCTGGAAGACCACGACATGAAGCACAGTATCATAGGCTGCAATGAGAAGTACAAGCCTGATGAACCAGTGCAAAGAGCACTCGCTCGAGGTGGCATTTTTGGTAAGCATCTTTATTCTGCATAGCACTCAGCTACTGTGTGGAGTGGCAGTGTATCGAATGCCTGATTGACAAACATGCCTTGTGTATTCTTGTCAAAGGGGTTTGTCATGTTGTCGTGCCATGAAGTGACCAAATGATGGTGATATTTTGATTCCAGTTGATGCAGGGACATGGGATACTATGGTACTGTGTACTTTATAGTACATCCAAAACATCCTAAATGTATACTTTAAAATAGACGTTACTTTTGAGTGTACTAACACTACTAGAACTTGCTTGGTGATCAGTCATGTAGTCCAGTCTCCCTTAATAGTGTCTCGGACTAATGGGTTAAATTAGCATAGAGTTATGGATAGTTATCCTGTCCGCTATCTCTCAGACAGTCAATAGAGCCTGCGGCAGCATTGAGTTTGACTAGTGCTTTGCTTGGTAATTGTGCTGTAACGCTATGAAACAGTCTGGCCAACATGTACATTATTTCAGGTCGTTGCATTTTGTTGCGGATGTATTCTTTTATCTCAGTGCAGGATTTTTGAGGTCAGTCAGCTGATGGCCTTTGCCTCATTATCAGAAATGGGTGTAATTTTAAACATTAGGTCCCAAAATTTATGGCACTTTCTCATAAAATTTGGGGAAAAAACATTTTGAATTCAGCATGATTTCGCGCAATTTTAGAATTTGGTCTGCAGATCGCAAACATCGCTGGAATGGAGCATTATATTGACAACGACAATCAGAAAATGGTGTTGCAAACTATAATCTATTACGCATATATTGCCATAATAATCTGGCAGTCTTTATCCACAGATGGCGAAGAATTGGACCACAGTTTGGGCACAACCTGCAATCCACATATGGCAGCCCTCTGAGTCTGTAGTGCATTGCTGTAGTAGCCAGTTGTTTGTGTTTGCATGCCAGGTGCAAAAGTCGTCTGTGCTGTTGTGGCTACACCCATTGCTATCGGTCTTGCTGCCACAGCCGTTGGTGCTGCTGTCGCTGTCGCCGCTGTCGCAGCGCCAACATATGGCAGCTACAAGCTAGCACGTCTGATTCATAAGCGTGTCAACGAAGATAAGTTTGACTAATTTCAGATATGAGAAATTGTCGTGATAAAGGGACCAATTTGTGGCTCATGTGTGACCTACATATGTCATGTAAACCAGAGGCTGCATCGTTGTTGCTTTACTAGACTTGTGCATGTTCATCTGCCAAAATTATCCGGCCAGGCTTGCCAAACTTTTCAGTTTGTTTCATCTTGTTAGTAGATCTATTCTTCCCCTGGTCTGTTGATTTTATGAGCTTTCCCACCATCATTTGATTGGCATGCTGTGTTTTTATGCTGAAATTCTGCACGTTCCTGGCTCGTTTTGTGGAATTCATACCACTGCCATTTTTCAAAAATTGAATATTCTACACTTGTTTGTTATGGAGTCACTAATATCACATAAAAGTAGTCAAAGATCAAGCTCGTGTTGGATGAACTTCAGTGTGGTATTTGACAGTCTGTGCTCGAGATTAATATATTTCCCTCTCAGCCCATCCATTTTTATGCATGAACGCAATGACTGCTTTAGCGCATCTTAGCCATCGCAATTCTGTCTGTCTGTCTGACTGTCCGTCCATCCATCTGTTCGTCTGTCACATGGGTGGACCAATTGGATGGGTGCAAGCTAGGGTTGCCAAATCTTCACTGTTGGCTACCTTTAAAACTCTTTGGTTTCAGGAACCGTAAAGCTTTTCCATAAATTCTATGTGGGTCACCCCAAATGAAAGACTCTGAACTTCCAAAATAGGGGTTTTTATTGATTTTTGTGATCTTCGGCTGCAGTGCACACTCCAAAAATGAATTGCGACGAAATGGCTGGAGGTAGACTGCCAGTTTGCGAACAGGAACTGCTATAGGCTTTTGTGCATCTCATGAGCATTAGCTCAAATCTCTTGTTTAGTTTGACTCAGCCAAACCTTGCCCGGTGGTTACCCATTGTCAGCACAGAACTGACGTCGTGCACTCATCTTAATCTGTCGATGTTGGTAGATAAATACTCGCAGTATCTATATGATACATGGAACAATAGCATTGTCATTTATGTTTAGTGGTGATTTCATTATTATTTGGTGGTAACCAGATAATTGCTGTGTGATTTTACTCAATCAGTAAGACAATCAGGAACACCATCAGTATTTGTCTGATCATTACTGACTGGTATTATTTCGTTACCACATAACAAGATTGATTGATTTTCTTATGTGACCTATTGCTGTCTTGCCTGTGTTGTCATGGGCTGTTATATATATCATTTTTGAGCTTTAAGGCTTTGTAGTTACAATTGAAGCCCACCACAATGACCTAGATCTTGGGCATGTGTAACAAAGCGTGCAATGTACGAGTGTTTTTGCTCTGCTCTGCTTGATTTGTTTATTGTTTGTTCGCCATTTTGCATTCATTGTTACCCTTGTGGCATTTGAATAGTGTGTGTAGTTAACTGGGATGTACCTAATTAAAATTTTTGACCTCAAGTTGGAGGCAAATTTAGTCTTAAATTTTTGTGATCAAATTCTGGCCAGGCCAGATTTTAAAGAAAGTTACTGCACTCTGTTGTTTCTGGTCTTGTGTGATCTTAATCTCAATTTAATTGTTTGCTAACAAGAAAGTACATGTAAAAGCAAACACTTTGTCAATATGTAATACTGTTGTGTTGATTCAGTCAAGTATGAAAAAAATGTGCATCAAATTGTCAAGTCAGTCGAATGATGTCAAGCTGATGCTGCATGTATTCAAGATGCCATGCAGCAGTCCTGAAATCTACCACGTCCAGTCAGAGGCTGCGTTCGAAATACCAATCCGATATAACCGGATAATCCTGCAACTGAGATATGCATTTGTTTATTGTATCTGGATTGACCTGTTTAATTTTATCTGCGTTCGTAAACACCTGATCGGGTCAAGCTGTATTGTCCAAATGAATCTGGCTGCAGACACCAATCTTTGCGATCAAAAGAGGACATGCCCACCTAAAAACGGCGGCACTTCAGATAGCAAGTGTGTCTGTGTGGTTAAAGCAATATTGTTTTATTGTATTTTTAATAAACGGATGCCATATTCCAATTCAGCAGTACCAGTATCAAATTAGTTTGAAACGTTATCATCATTTCTGATGCCAGATGTCTGTTGCCTAGTGTTATTAAACTCGCAAACACGCTGACTTTAGCACGGTTGCCATATGGTGTATATTTTGCACACGATTAGTAAAATAACGACAATTTTAGGCCGCAGCTGCGTGCATAGCCCGCTCTGCACCCATAGCGTACAGAGCTGCTTATTCGGCGCTTAACTATGCCATTTTCAGCTACAGTGGATGCAGTTAAAATACATATCTGGGTCAAGCCACGCCCCTCAACCCGCTTAAATCGGGTCAACCAGTCAGTTGAGTTTTTGAACGCAGCCAGAAATTTTGATCTGGGGAGTGATTTGGCTAGATTTGCTACAAATGGCTGTAGCTACGAGACCGAAAGCCGGTACATCCCTGGAAATTAAGTGTATGTAGCAGGTGTTACAATTTCACTTCCTAGCACACAGTTTTCTGACCTGGGCCACATGCTCATATATTTTAGCTGTATGTGCTTTTAACACGTTGCAATATTCGTCTGCTGTATAAATGGTTTTAGTGCTTTAAATTACGTATTGTAATCATTTTTTTATCTTTTGTTCTGTTGATGCCACTTTGTGAATAATGCCCACCATTGGGTTTAACTTGGCTCTATGAACTAGTGAGCACTCAGAGAGTACTCATCTTCCTCAACTTTTAAACTTCTCCTTTAATGTCCTGCAGGATGCAGATTTGCAATGAAAATTCTGAAAATCTTGCAAAATTTAAAACTTTATTCGTCCATTGGAAATTATGACCAATATGATGTTATGGTATTTATTAGACTTGGCATACTTTTGGACCTCAGTTAGTAGACATTTTGTACATGTCCTGCCATTGTAAGCTTCAAAGTTATCATTTTCTCTAGTTCAAGTTTTTAACACTTGTTTTTTACTTGCTGCATCAACTAATCGGAAAATGTTCTACATTTTGATGGCTTTAGTGTTTATATAAAAATTTATGGAGTCTGAGCCTGAGAGGTCTGGAACATATAACTCTGAGAAGTTGCGAAATGTGCTAAATCTGATATATTTGGGTTAACCATGATGCTTAATGATATTGCTGTGAGTGACATTGAAGAAAGATTTCTAGATACAGATGCATTGAACCTTTTTTCCAGACCTGCAGAACTCAGCATTATTCTCCTTGGTGGGGGTAACAAGTAAACTATCGCAGTTACAAAAACTTTGAGTTGTTAATTGTTACACATCAGATACATAGATAATGTATATATTTCTGTCATTGTTATTTGTGTAATAATCGGTCGAGTTTGATTTATCGATTGTTTGAAAATGTCCTCAGCACAGCTGAGTTTCTGTGCAGTCATATTGGCCGAGTGAACGACGGATGATTGTCAGTACCATAACAGGTCTTGCACCGAGCCACATCTCACGATCTTATGAACTTTAGCAAATTGGAACTTGAAACTTTGATCATCTCGATACAATGTGGTGGGAGCCTGGAGGGGTATGCCCATTTTTGATTTGGATTCTGTTCTCCCAGATCCTGGGTTTCTTGGTCTGCATTCGGATGTATGGATTTGCATCCAGATCCAGTGAGAATGAGCTGATATTTCTGGAGCTACTTAATCTCTGAAGTTGTAGCTTTGCACGAAGATGGCAGTGCCCAGTTTCTCAGCTGTCTTGGGACCCCAGAGGCATCAGAAATCCTGCTTGTTAACGATATTTCTGTACAGTTTTCTTCTTAGAAGAGTTATTGAACAAGTCGAGTTTCTGTAGGTCACTGTTGTACATACATTACATGTATTGGTGTTTTATGCAAGATGATATTGATAGCTGTTAACTCTTCTGCTGCTTTGTTTTATTTTTTCACACTCTGTGGCTCTGTGATATTTTGATACATGGATGTGATTTCTGTGTACTTGGTTGATTGTTGATCGTTTGTATAACTTAGGAAGTAAGTAAACCATGTTGACTGCTTAAGCAGTGATTGTTTTATTGATATCGGCTGATAAGAAAACATTATCTGTGATTGCCAGAAGTTTGTTGTAGTAACATGTTTACACGCTGCCAAAATGAAACAGAGGCATCTGTTCTTTGCACCACAGTTGTTAACAGAAAGATATTTGTGCTACAGTTGGTATGAATGTTCTAAAAACTTGTGCACAACATTTAACCACGACTGTAAAATGGGGCACGATAAGGGCTGGTAGCGTTGTTCTTGCTCTTCGAGTCTAAAACGACTAAAATTTCACCAAAAGCCGTTTAGACTATTTTTTTGGTGGGGGTAATCTGACTGAAAGGCTAAGTGACACACAGTGGCACATATAAAACATTACCTCCCTACGTTGATGTCGGAGGTAATGAAAATATTGGGCGATGTATAACAATAACTAGAAATACGTTCTGTGGAACGAGGTATCTGTCTCATTGCCACGCTATAGGGCCTATAGCCTAGCAGCTGCGTATAGGGGGGTAGATGCAAACAGGGCGCAATTAGCTTTCGCGGGGGCCGAGTTGAAGTCGGTTTTGTCCCAAAATTCGTTGCCATAGCAACAGAAGTCGGCAGGGGAAAAATTTTAATGACACCATCGGATAGCATGGGCTCGAACATAAGGGGGTAGGTGCAAACAGCGCGCAATTGTCTTTTACGGGGACCGAGTTATACCACTTTGAAGTCCCCATAGGCCGTAATGCAAATTTTTAAAAATTGGGGGTAAAATAAGGGAAGGAGTTATTAGATTTTATCCCAAACAAACTCGATTTTACTTTTCGGGCCCCGAATCACTGTGCAAAATTTCATCAAAATTGCGGCCGTAGGAGTGTTTACAGACAGAATGACATAAGTGATTTTATAATCTCTCCCATGCTATGCTATAGCAATGGGACAGATAATTATTTGTAAATTGGTAGGCCTATTATTAAAAAAACTCGTCGTTAGTTTTAAACAGGCCTATACAAAACCGAACTTTGAACCAACAGCAGTGGCTGCTTTCCGTTTCTTTTATTTTTCCCACTTCCTTTCTTTTTGACCCGAAGCCCTTACCATGTCTAGCTCGAGATTTCTGTGTAATGTTGCAAGTGTGAAGCGTGTGGACCGGCCGTTTGTGTCTTAGTAGGTGGAGACAGTGCGATATATCTGAAAGGATCTGCACTATATATGGAACATAAAGATGACAAACTACTATAGTATATAGTCAATAGTCGGTTTTCTTGCGCGAATTTACGTAGAGTTTGTTTAAAATGGCGGCGGCTTGTCTTGCGCATTTCTGCCGGCGTAATGTCATCTGAGCACAGTTGAGACGCTGGTCTGTCGCCACGCAACGACGTGTCTTTCGCGGTTACTTAGCTCCACCCTCCGACGCACCTACCCTCCCGTCACCGTCGTCGATAAACCAACAGTCCGTGACAGTCTGATGGACTGAGCCGTCGATACCACGGATCTCCGGATCACGAACGTCGAGTACGAAGATGCGAGATGAGGCCGATTCTAGACGCACGGACGCGGCTGCAGACATCACACCTGAAGTTTCGGTCAGGTCGTGGTTGATTGCCGATCTTGCGTTGAGTAGGCCTACGCTTGTCTTAGGAATCTGTGCCCTATCTTGCCCCGTTTAGCCACAATACATCCGTGACGGACAGACGGACGACAACCGTTACATAAGCTCGACCGTTACTTAAGTAGGCCTACGGTCGGCTAAAAATGTTACTGACGATAATACAATGAAGGAAATTATAGAGTTTTTAGTAGCGAACTACAA
>Ga0209367_1004878_pt1 | contig 18580 bp, 10 predicted proteins | sample WorMetLIZISLAND2_FD_187412 | JGI IMG/M metagenome (GOLD analysis project Ga0209367, IMG submission 187412) | Marine gutless worms symbiont microbial communities from Max Planck institute for Marine Microbiology, Germany - Olavius geniculatus... ... | reverse complement strand
AGTCTATCATATGCATTCAATTGTGCTATGTGTAGAGTATATAAGATTGATTTTCATTCTCTAAGTACTGTGTATTATTATACTGGACAGTCGGAAATTGTTGATGATGTTTGTAATAGTCACAAAATCTTTTTGCGTAGATGTTTGCTTGTTAGCAATAGTATTGTGAAGTTGTTGGCTGATAGAAGATTGTAAAGACATTTAGGCCTATTCTTATTGTTCTGTCTGTCTCTGTTCTTTATTCTGTATGTTTCTGTGTCTGTCTGTCTCTGTCTGTTGTTACCAAACTATTCTTTGGTGAATAAAGATTGATATATAACCGGGAGTAACTCCAGAAAATGGGCTTCTTTAGCTTTCATAAATTCTGACGTTATTCTTTTAGCCACATCCACACAGCATCACCATCCGATAATTTTTTCTACATCTACGAAGTTTGTTGCTTCTGTGGCAGTTTGTCTGTTGCTTCTGTGGCAGTTTGTCTGTTTATCCGCTGTAGCTGATACTAAACAACGTTACAAATTTTCAGTAACAGAACAAAAATCATAAAAGAAAGCAGTGTGTATGATTACACACATGAGACGGACCGAAAGAATTAGAGGTCTTTCAGTTTACTGACCAACCATAACAAACAACAACTCTGCTAATACTTGGTTCCACAGACAGTTTGTACTTGAAAATATTACACGCTGATAAGAACACTGAAATCATCTACAGTGAAATTTGAATCACACATTAAATTACAATTCAGCAAAGTTGGATATCATACAAAATAATATTAAACAAGAAATTTGAGCTAATGCTCACGAGATGCACGAAAGCCTATAGCAGTTCCTGGCTCAGTAGTTTAGCTGAAAATTGGGGTGCTCACGCAAAGTTAATATACAAATACCAATTCTCTATCTGGATCGCATAACGATAGTTCCATGGCGCCACCTTGTGAATGATAGACTTGTGTCTCAGCCAGAAATCGCCAAAAAAACCATAAAACCCCCTATTTTGGCGTTCAAGGTCATTAAATTTGGCGCCAATCGAAAGCCAGTGTATGACTTCCTATTAGTGATTAATAGTAACCTAGGCCCTATCTCGCACTGTTACTGAGATACATCGACTTATTGGCCAAAAATCGCAAATTTTGCCCACCCCCCTCTCATTTAGCGCCCTCGTTCAGGGTTACCCCCTTCGAATTTATGGAAAAGCTTTACGGTTCCTGAAACTAGAGTCTTCCAGGCAGCCAATGGTGAAGATTTGGTGATTCTAGCTTGCACCGCTTTTGACTGATCCACCCATGTAACAGACAGACAAATGGACGGACAGAATTGCGATGGCTAAGGCACGCGGAAAGCAGTAGCTGCTTTCGCATGTAAAAAAGAACAATGAATGTATTTGTGTTTGTTTATCAGTTTACTTACTTTACAACCCACTGCCAACCCAGGTTCAACAGTGCAGATGCTGCTATGATTCACCAACTAGCATGCAACCCTGCATCCTACTGAAAAATATGCAGCAAGCTAAACACGTTAAAATTCCTCATTACCAGAACACTATCGGTTGTGAAAAACAACACACAAAACTCTTGTCCATATCTTTGCCAGACAGATCGGTTTAAAAAAGTTCTTTTATGATTACATCAACACATTTGCAACGAAGTGACTGAATATTAAAGATCATACCACACCTTATTCTGCATTACTGCACTACTTTGTGAAATACTGATGTCTGGAAAACTAGCATGGTAAGCATGTATGCTTAGCTGTTGTCTTGTTGAAACAGGGAACTGTCAGGGACCTGGCACATGGCAGGCAGCAATTGTGATCAGATAAGCAAATAAGGTTCCATCAATTTGGCATTTTTCACAAATTTCGTTTTTTTGGAAAGTTCCTACTTAGTAATACATGTACTAGTAAAGAAACTGTTTAAAATTCAAATACATTTCTCAATATCTTGCAAAGACATGTACAGGAGTTTGATGTCTTCTTTGACTCTTAAACAACTGCATCAGCAAACTCTAGAATAAGGTCAAGCATGATGCTGCATAACAATCTTATATTAAAAAGCAGGGATGTGGTCTCGGTCGAGACGTCTCGGTCTCGATACGTACTAACGTCTTGTCTCGGTCTCGTCTCGGACAAAATCCTCAACGTCTCGGTCTCGTCTCGATCTTGGACTGATGCGTCTCGGGTCTCGTCTTGGAGCAATATGTCTCGGTCTCGGCCCAGTAGGTCTCGTCTCAGTCCATTGTGTCGTCGAGACGTTTTGTGCAGGCGCGCGCCGTGCATACTGTAGCTGCAGTTAGAGCGATACTAACCAGCATGACTTGTGGCTTAGACATATTCGTTTACAGTGTTATTACTCTTTCATTTACTTATTTATCATAAAGCAGAACTGTCATGTCAGTCTTTTTTCGTCATAAAAAAAGACCTAGTCGCAAAGAACATAAAGTGTATGACGTCAGAATGAATACTGTCAGCCAAATGTAGACGACGTATAAGGTATAATCAGCTGTAGTTTACTAATTTTAGTTGCTTGCAAATTGCGACAAACATACTGGCTCCTGTCTACAGCACTGCAGTTGCAATTCTTTATGGTGCAGGCTGTTGATTATTCATGTCAAAATAAAGTGCAAAAACCCACAATATCACAAATAGAAAGCGCTTACCATGGTGCGAGTTAATTAATACGTATAATTTTTTTTTGTTGTCAGTGTTTCACCATACGTCAAGGAAAACGTCTCGGCGAGACGTTGAAGCTCCCGAGACTCTCAAGAGTCTCGGGAGCTTCAAGGTCTCGGCCACGTCTCAGAAGCTGCAACGTCCCGTCTTGGACAAAATTTTGAACGTCTCGGAGATATGGGTCTCGTCTCGTTATCGGCTCAGAAGGTCTCGTGCACATCCCTGTTAAAAAGAACGTTCACATATAAGCGAAGGTCAGAAAGCACTGCATGCATCTCGACAAGTTGTATACATGCATACTAAATGCTTCCAGGTTTTACATAGCAGGCACATTTTCAGTCACTGCAAGCTGGGGCAGGTTCCCAAACATTTGGGGATTTCCAGACATGATTATTAGAGATTTTGCATCAGTAAACTTAACCAAAATTAATTGATTAACTTTTGGAGATTAATCCTGTGAAAAGTTTAATACTTAACAATTTGTAAACTAGCACTAAAACTTAATATCATATTTCCTTAACTTGCATATGAGCAATTAATACAGCGTCGCTTCGTAATCATAACCAGTTTCTATGCTAAGTAAAACACCACAATGCATCTACAGACCTTTTCATTTCAACGTGAGCACGTCCAGCATGCAGCAGTATTTGCAATTATGTTGACACATAATTAAACAGTTTCGTTTGAGGAATGACTACAACTACAGCCTAAAAAATCACTTGAAATCAACAAAAACATTTGCTGGTGTCCAAACATGCTTCCAAGATAAGAACAAAAATAGTAATGCTCTATCCAACAACATGTACGTTGACAGCGGCACTGCACCAAGGATAACTAAACATGAACTGCGCAATAACAGAGACAACAGAATGTTGAAAATAATTACACGCAAATGAACTAAAACCTATTATCTAAAAAAGCAATTCCTTATATTTTGATAAATATAATCTGCATTAAAATACACACTGATTGTTACAATTCTTAACACACGAAGCCATTCAAATCGTGATTCTACACCGACTTATCAAAAATCTGACTACAGATCATTAAAACATTTCCCAAATCGCTGTATAACAAACAGACTACAGATTTAACAATTACCGAAATCATATTCCTTCCTCCCACAGTGGTGAACTCTTTGTGGCAAAACAACGTAAGTATGTAAGACAGACCACAATGTTTCTCTGCTCACATTTATTTTCTTTATTTCTGTAATTAACCTCGTCACATTTAAGGTCCTTCAACCAATCGCTGCAAAAACTTTCTTACATGATCAGAAATAGGTATAATTCTAACAAGTAATTTCCAAAATTTGCAGCCTCTACCTCAAACTTGGAGAGCAAAAACATCCAAAACTTGACATTATTTCAAACAAGACTCCGAATGTGGATATCTTTGGAATGTTCAAAGATACTGACAATCAGAAAACTGCAATCTTGCCAATGTATGTTGACATAATTTGGTGAACTTTGGTCCATGAATGGCAAAAAACTGGACGCAAATTTGGACCCACGTACAATGAATGGGTAGGGCAGCCATTACAATGTGCATCACAAATTTTCTAGTTGCTAGTTTAACATTCTAATGTAAAATTTAAAACATAACTGTGATGGCATAAAAGTAGAAGAGTGACAATAGTTCTGCTCTAAACGGCATCCCTCACAATGTTTTTTCAGTCAATTTTCAGACGCACAGGAAGGGTTGCCAACTGGCATTTTAAAACGCAAAATAAGTCAAATTTGGAATCGTAATGGAAGTTGGCTGTAAAATAATTTCGTTTGGCAGTTTGGTACTTTTTGGCATTATTCTTTGAATATGACATCGAATTTTCCAGTTTGGTAGTAACAGTCAATTTTTATGTCAGAATAGCATTTCAGTGATTCAGTCTCTATGGGAAAGAGGGGGAAAACAGTTGGGTCCTATGTTTTAGTCTTAAATTTTTAGTAATGAATCATTTTCTCATAGACGTTGGTGTGAAAAATTTGACATTTTTCATCATTAAAATACGTTACATTTGGTATTTTCAGCCAAACGAAGTTGATATCTCGATGCACTGGTGGAATCCACCGGTGAACAAAATTCCACCAGTGAATAAAACAGTGCGAGCATCTATTCAGAGAATGAGGCAAGCATCAGCGCTGCTGTCTTATGCGGCAGACACACAACTGTACTGTTTGTACAGCCAAAAACTACAGGCCAACAGAGACATGCATGCAAAAGAGGCTCTGGTTCTGCAAATGCAAGCAGCAGCCAGCAAACATGAACAGCTGCAGTTGCAGATGACAATTGCTACAGCGTAAGGCATTCGGAGCTGCAGTGAACAACATTCATCACCACTTCTACAGCAGCAACATTTTAGCACATGCTACCAAAATAAAGAAGCCGTCAGTAAAGAAGAGATGGGAGAAAAAATTACAAAAATCCACTGACAATTGACAAAATTTTTATCCCCAGTATTTACTGGTGACAAAGTTATCGATGTGAGCATGGTGTGCTAATTTTTGAGTCACTTTTTATGCCATCAGACAGAATCAATACTTTACAGTAATATACATGAGTGCATGGTAAAAGCATTTGTAATAAATTCTGCAAAAATTGAGATTACATGAAACTGAGTTGGGGAAGCAGGTGACAGATCAGAACAAAGTTCTCTCCTCAGTATTTATTGCTGACAGATTACAGACAGCTAGCAATTTTTCAAACATTTCTAGTTCCCTTGCTCCCTCAGTGTTCCACACGTTTTGAAACCGGAACATCACGTTTCCACCTTTGCCCAATGCACTGAGAAATCATGTTCTTTCTTGTCACATTCACCAATAACAGCCAAACCTACATGACTGCTCCAAGTCCAAATAAAACTAACTAAACAATCAAGAGTTAAAAAAATCACTGCAACAGTGGAAAACATCATTGTTCGAGATTTGCATGACAATACAGGGTGAGGATAAAAAATAACCCAACACCTAAAATATTTTATGCAGGCAGCCGATTGAGTTGATTTTTCAATAAAGACAATACATTTTCTGGCAGAGGCACAGCATTATTACTTAAAATGGCACAAAACTGCACATAACTTAGCAACTAAGTTTAATCTAGCACACAAACTAAAAAGCACAAAATGTTCCAAATGAAACTGAAATGAAAGAAGCTAAAGTAGAAAGTAATGTCGAGTAAAAGAAGTCTGTAGCAAGATACAATAGCCCTTAGTTTCATAACAATAATGTAACAACAATTTGATAACTATAAGCTGAAATTTTGAATTATGCCCATTTTTTATACATATTTACTTCCAAAACAGCATCATAGTTATGGAAAGATGCATGCTGAATAAGCAAACACAATCTGCTAGATTTTACAACACTTAATAAGTACTCACATTTCCTGTGTTGGGTTGCTTTATTCAGCTGCATCTTGCTTATATGCATTTATTTATTCATAATTCACACCATCAAACTTAGACTTGCCAAAACTTCCAAGACATGATCCAGCTTCAAAATACTACATTACAATCTTTACGACTGAAGAAATGAATATTTAGCCTGTTATAAAAATTAACTCTCTCGGATGGCAAACACATACATACAACAATATTGCAACAACACATATTGCCTGCAACAACTCAATCTACATGAACCTTGGCGCTAATATGCTAATAATAAAAACAGCTACGACAAATGGCAGACCTGTTCCAGGATACATTTGAACATTGACTGTCATTACAAAAACTGAAATTGCACCACTGCATAACGCGACACTCGTAACGATCATCGTATCACAAACAGTTTGACAACAGCAGTCATACAATGTACAAGCACAGTTTCACATAACTCGCGGCCTAAACTACGGATCAACACATTCCAGCAATAAATCATGCCCGAAGAAAAAATTCTACAGTTTACATCAAGGTAACAAATTCAAAAATATTTCAAATTTCAGACAAGGAGACATCTGTTTTGCTTGTTCAACTTTTTTACCAGATAAGTGAGCATGTACTATAATTTAAGTCTGCAGCTCATACTTTTAATTCTAATGGCACAGTCTTAAATGCCAAAATTCACATACATGCATTTGGCCAATCTCGTTGTACACAGTGTTTCATAAAAAAGACCCCTTTTTGTTTTTTTCACAATTCACTCAAATGATGAGCAATTTGCATAAAATTTTTACCAGTTGTAGCCGAATAAATACTAATTTGAAATGTTTTAACAAAACATGGCAATTGATTAAATATTCTTTGCTAGTCGTGATGTAACGCTGACATTATAATGTGTCATGGATGCAAACAGGCTAATCCCAATTGGTGCTGCCAGTTGCTACCCTGCTTCATTGGTGAAAAATTTGGTTCGTTGGTGTCAAATATTTGAAGTTTTACAGTTGCAGCCACAAAAACGTGCAAAGCGATCGAATTTGCATGTCTGTGGGGATAGTTGGTCTTTCGCAATGTTCAAGCAAGACAGTGCACTAAACACCGAGCTTGCAAGATGTTGAGTTTTTAGATCACAAGACACCCGATTTCATGTTTCCATGTTGCTCAGTGCTGACACAATAAGCATTTTTCATTAGCGAGCCAGATTAAGTTCACCATCGAAGCAGGGTAGCAACTGACAACACCAGTTGAGACTAGCAAGTTTGTACCTGTGACACATTATGATGTCAGCATTACATCACAACTAGCAAGGAATATTTAATCAACTGCCATATTTTGTTCAAATATTTCGAATTAGTATTTCTTCAGCTACAACTGATAAAAATTTCATATTAATTGCACATAATTTGAGCAAATTATGAAAAAAAACAAAAAAGGGTTTTTTTATGAAACACCGTGTATATGCATAATAGGCTGAACTGTCCACAGAAGTGAGTAATAGTCTAATAGATGACAAAATGTGACACAGTATCATTAGCTCATACCATCAGCTGTCGGTCCATGAAAGCAGCACTACGCAAGTGACAAATCTCTAACTTTAAATAGCTGAGTACTGACATTTAAACAATGCCATATTGAGACAAGAAAATATTAAAAACCCTCTACTTCTTCACTTTCGGCTGAGAAAAAAAATTGCCATTTTCAATGAGAGCAATACTCAGCTGATCAGTAGCAGCAACATTGTAAAATACATCCGGAGCACTGCCACTAAAGAGTTCATCTGAACAAGTGACAAAATTGCAAACCGAGGAGCACAAGTAAAGACATAATAACAAAGTCGTTACTGAGTTCTAAAGCAGTTCATACTGCCGAAGGTGCATTCGCTGGATGATATCGCGACAGTCGTTGAACACGCGCCGTATGTTTTCCGTGTCGACGGCGCACGTGAAGTGTGGATAGCAGAAATGCCGGTCGTCACCCGTGCCGGATATTTTCTGCAAGAACAAGAACAACAAGCTCATTCTACAACCTAAAGCCAATTATGAATAACACCTCTTCTTGGGACACTCAGACGTGTGCACTAATTTATTGTAGTAATTGACTGTGGCTCTTTTCATCGCCAACTCAAAACTTCCCCCTAACCTAATTGCAGCAGCTGGTGTTAATTGGGTCTCTTATAGGTGATAAATGACAATCAACTCAATAAACATCTCAATAATCACATTTTCCTAACTAGCCTCAGTGGCCTGAGGCACACTTGTACAGTACAGCCAACAGCCCTCAGCGAAAAGCCACCTACTTTTACAGGAAAGCTGATTGGGCACTGACTGTTCCACCAAATACTAGACGAGGCTGTACAGGACTGGGATGCAAACCCTCCCACTACTGCCACAAAGGCAAACTCTGGAAGGAAATGCAGCAGCCGACCAAAAAGCCAAGCGAGGGAGCTTGCTTACACAGTCATCCGCTCTTATGGACCTCTCTTCAGCCACCAAAGCTCTTAAACGGCACCAACAGAGTATCGCTGAGGATAGGTACCTCAGCGATCCACATGCCAGGGTCCATAGAGCATTCACAGGCAGTCAACACTGCTACCAGCGTTGGCAACAGGATTGGTCCAAAGACCAGTGCGTCACGGGGACACAAGTATGCACTGGCCATTCTCCGATGGCAGCAGCTTGCCTGCACCGTTATCGGGCACTAGGACTCAGCCATCTGCCCACACTGTCAAAGCGCCGAAGAAACAGTCAAACATCTGGTATTCCAATGTCCGGCCCACGATCAGGCCAGGAGGGTCACATGGCCAGAAGACTCCTTTACAACAGACCAGCGATGCCTCTGGAGCTACATGGAACAGATTGGGGCAGTGTCCCGCCCCACTGACTGGGAATGAGACAGAGAGAGAGAGAGTACTAAATAAAAAATAGCAATAAGCAGTATTTTGTTGGTTTGTGGCGTGGCATAGTTTGTAACGCGTTTCGGATGGAACGAAGTTATTTCCCGCCGGGCCCGGTTAGTACTGCCATGGGTGACTGCTGCAGGCAGGTAAACCATGTCGGTGCAAAGCCTGCCAGCTAGGTCGACTCAGCCTTCTACCCTCTATGGGATGGCAAAATGAGTACTGGCGGTGGTCACTCCCATTGCTAGAAAAGAAACGATGAGTTCTGTGCAACCGTAGCCCCTGTGGCCAGGACCACAAGTATACTGACCCAGTCGGTTAAAGGCGCTGGCTGTTAACTTGAGCCGGTCATCCGGCTGACTCATGCTGTATGCTAGCTTAATCGAATTAAGTACTGCGGTGGGTGACTGCCTGCGGGCAGATAAAACCATCATGCCTGCTTTGCCCTTGCCGGCTCAAAGCGCTGTAAAGGGGATGAGCTCCCACGCAACGGACCTAGCTGTCTATGCGAAATCTTCTTCTTCTTCTAATAAGCAGTACGCAAGTAGGATTATTTTCATAAAGCAATTATAGAGTCAATTTATGTCACATAACTGCATAATGATCTTACCAGAAATTCATCCCTGAAGAAGAACTTTGCACGTACAAACTCTGGATCTTCACCAGGCACTGTTGCTACGCAGAAAACATACATGCAGATACGTTATGTAAATTCATCAAAAGACAACCTTAAATAAGATGTTTGTTGAAAGACTGAGAAAGCAAAAGAACTGATCGATAAATCAGGGAAAAAACAAGACAAGTTGATGAACCAAGACAAGGGGTCATATTAACTTCCACACATCTTTTGACACTGTGACATGGCTACTTTGTAGCAAAATAACTCAAAACTTTCAGAAATTGAAATAATAGAAAACATTCTGCTCAACATAAGAATGACGTAACATCAAAAAACTTAACCACAAGGTGCTCATAATACAGGCCATTCCTTTTGCTGCTCCTCCTCCTACTACTACCACTACTATTACTAATAATTTTATTTTTATATTAAATCAACTTCAACAGTTTGCTTCGAGTTATTTATACCAAAATTGTATAACATCCTATGCAATTCAAAAACCACTAGGAAATGCCAAAAATATGCCATGCAAATTGCTTACTCTCAGTCTGGTACTCCGCATATCCAGGAAAATAATCTTCGATGCGGGACTTTCCACTCTTGACTTTCTCGGCAAGCAGATCTTGCTTATTCAGGAAGAGTATGATTGAGATAGTTCGTAGCCATCTGCGGGACACATCATGCACAGAAACTACAAAAAACACTGTGTAAGCCAGTAGAAGATGATACATATGCCAGCAGTGACAGAGGTTAAACTGTCTCTTCATGGAATCTCTGAGCTATGGAACGTCCATCACCATATGAGATCACACAGTGTTACCTCATAAAATGCCCCAGTGCCTTAACCCCAGCCAAGCATGCCACACTTGATTTACCTACCCTGCAGAGATGAAAGGCTGAGTTGACCTGGGCGATTTGATATATACCAAGATGGCCTATCGATCCATAAACAGTCTCCATTCCAATTAGTAACCAGACGCAGAGCAAAACAACCAAAATCAAATCCGACACATGATAGTTATATCACCAGATAGCAATTACAAAATCTCTCCGAAAGCTCAAGGCATGTTTAAATACTGATCAACTTCATTTCTTAATCACAGCACATCATGACTCCTTTACCTGACCAATTACAGTGCAGCAAACTCACCGGTTGTTCCATAAACTGGCAAACAGCTCTAATGATTCCTGGACGCGATTTTGTGTGACGTCTTCTCGTAGGACAAGGTTGTAACTACTGGCTGCAGCGACAAAGATGATAGCGGTGACGTCGTTGAAACATTGAATCCACTTCCGACGCTCATCTCGCTGTCCTCCAACATCAAACATGCTGCACGCAGCACAGACACATGTACACTATAATGATAATGAAACCCAAACATATCACACACATACAACTAGAGATATGCCCTAAAAGTACTGACTAATATGTTGAACAGAGCTACTAATCGCATCCTCTATCAAACCTGATGTGATGAAATAATCAGTGTTCTAGCTCAATTCCAGTCATGAAAGTGCTGGCTTATGTAAGTGAGTGAGCGGCTTCTTAATGACACTTCAGCAAATTATGGGCAATATGAAAAGTAAAGATCATAAAGAGTAACGTATGTAGATTAAGTTATAATAGCAAGCAGACAAGCTGTTAATTTTAATACAATAACCAGTAAAACTGTGCTTCCACTTTAATGCATTACTATTAAAACAGTACAAAATCAGCTGATAATTGGCATCATGGAGGTTATGTAAGCTGACAATCGGCTAATGTTGATTACTGGTAAATAGACTATCTATTCGCTGATAACCAGTGAATCTCTAAACAAAACCATTTCAATAGCCATTTTGCAGGTAAACACAGGTTATACAGCTCTACCTTATTGCCAGTATAATTATGAAACAAAGTTTAAAAGATAATACATGCTTCCTGATGCTTAATCAGCATCAAGCACTAAAGATTAAAGCATTAGAGCATTAACTAAGTTTACAAATTACATTTACCTATTTTACTTTTTTTTAAATAGCTTAAAGACACTACCAAAAAAATAACAAAATAGAAAACAAAATCTAATTGCCAGCTGAGCATGGTAACCTTCACTGTTCCTAATACAACAGGCAGTAGATACTTACTGGAAATTGACTTTATCAATTGAAAACCTTGTTTCAAATATGCCAGACGTGAGAACTCGACAACGAAGAATGTCCTACAACAACAATGCATCAAAACTGCAAATGGAAGAAGAACCAATTTAACAACCTATTCTCCAGCAGATTTACTTTGATCCCCTGACCAGTGGCTGCCCATAAAATGTTTTGAAGTGTACACAATCACTAATCAATAGTGTCAGCAGTGAGCTAAGAACTAGCTGCATCACAGCATCTGTTCCACAATTCCAATAATTTTAAACTATCACTGAAACCACTTCACTGAAAAAACAATCACACCATTTTTATACCTCACTAATAAACTGTGAACTTCTAAAGTTATCTCAATGCTAATACTGGTACCTCCATATTTTAACGAAGAACTAGAAGACAGTCAATGTCAAGAACTCGTACTTACAAAATTATCTCAAACACTACAATGCAGCAGGGTAAAATCGTGACAGGATCGTCAATCATAAGCAACAACTGACTTTACAGTCCACACCAAACAAAAGCAAGCAACTGGTTCATACCACTGTTATTGCAAATTCAGTACTAGTTAATTATTACTTCACATCATTATTTCTTGACTTATTAACCTGTCTGGACCTAGTGTCTGGTATACATTGGAGAGATCTAACTCTCTGTCATTACTTTTAAAAGCTATTTTCAAAAACTTTTTGTATGCTATATACAAATCTCGATTCTTGATGCTAAAACACATAAAAAAACTTTATGTGCTTTCACGCTATACAAATTCATTCAGTATTGTACTGTACTATATTATATGTTTATCTCCACCAAGATGAATGTAGTGAACATTGGTGGAAATCAAGTAATCGCTTTTTCTGTCTGTGCACATGATGACTCATAATGCAGCGTCACCTGCGTGATGCCATAATAGCAATGATGTCATTGCATCAACACCGCAAACAGCAATGCCAGCATCTACTGTTATTACTTCTCCTTCCCTTTCCCCTGCTGTGAAGCGACCATCCTTTTCTCTCTCCCCTTTCCTTGTATTCACTGTTGACTGACCCCTGTTGCCATGGCACGGAAATTTAGCACAAAATGGGCCATAACTCAGCTTCTACAAGAGATATCGCCAAGATCTTTGCATTCAACTGGCGGCCTTGGAGAATGTGCTATTGGATGAAGCCAATCTAATTCCACCATGACCGTCCCTTGTTGCCACAGCAATGAAATTTGTGACAAAACTAGCTATAACTCGGCTTGTACAAGAGACATCTCAGAAATCTTTGCGTAGTAGTAGTAGTAGTAGTGTTTAAATTACTTCACTTGGTAAATTATTAATTATTTTAACCACATGTAACAAATACACTGGTTAAAAATAAAGCTAAGACAGTGAGTTAATGTTCGACATCAAAGTTTAATTAATAAGCTGTACAAGCAAAAAGCTAACAGATAAATGAAAATGTTATACCTGCTCATTTGGCAAATACTCTTGCTGCCTGATTTCAGCAATTTGATCTAGAAAACTAAAAACACAGGGAGAAAATAGAAAAATGAAAAATACAATAACACAGTCACATTTAATTAAATGGCACACCAACAATCAACTACAAGAAATCATTGCAGATAACAAATCCATCAGGAATAATAAAAAACCTCCATCACAACACTTGTTAACTTTTTGGTTACGACTAGCAACTCAACCTACTACAATGTGCAGCATAAATATTACACGACAGTTTAATGGGTATATTTACTTACTATTTAGCGCAGTCAATGAGCTGGTACTCGTTGGAGCGTTCGTAGCACTCCTGAACACCCGCATCTTTCCACAACTCTGCAGCATGGTCGTAGAACTCCTGGTATAGACATTTACCAAACACATTTACACATACACTCAGCTGTCGCTGCTGAATTTAGCATGGTTACGGCAACAGGTTTACTAGTAATTAATGCATTTATACATACACACTCAATTTCTGCACTGAGTCATACAGCTAAACTTCACTGTGTATATAATAATGTACCGGGTAACAAATGTTAATAGCTAGGAACAGTAGAAAATCACGGCAAAAAATGATTTTAAAAACACGGCAAACTTTTGTAAAAATTGCAACAATCACAGCAGAGATACAGCATCAAATCACAAGCCCAAAGACCATTGTGCTGTCTATAAACCTCAAAATCTAGCATTGATGACCATTTCACGAGTAAAATTTTGTCGCTGCAAGCATTAAAATACATATTTTTACAATGATGTTATGGTCACATATTGAGCCAGTCAGTACGAAGGCCCACAGACTTTGATAGCAAAAGCAAATGTAAGTATTTGTGTTAAAATAACAGCATCAACTTCAAGTTATGCTGATTAAAAACAAAATATTCTTGTAAAAAAGGTAAAACCATGGCATTTTGGCAAAAAAAACACTGCAAAACACAGAATTTAGACAAACAACATGGCAAAACATGGCACGTTGGCAAAATCATGGCATTTGACGAAAATCCCGATTTCCATGATTTCCATGTTTCCATGATGATCTACTGTCCCTACTAATAGCTATGACTTCATCTACCCAGAATGACAGCGACCAGACATAATAACTCTGATGGACAGCCTTAATACAATCGATAAAAATCAGCCATTTTTTGTAAATATGGTACAGTGACAACCAACAAAATCTGCGAAATTACATGGACGACTTTATCACTTGCAGCATCATATGACATCAGCTTCACAAATGCACAATGGCAGATGGCAAAAATGATGCCTGTTTCTGCATCCAGTGAACTGAAATTAAATATTATTATAATATAAGTATTATAAAATCACTAAATAAAATGAATAATTAAACAAACAAATAACTACAATGACTGGAGATCAACTGATGGTTGTTGACCAATGCTTAATGGTATATCATGCTGCTAAACAGCATGGCACACACACACAAAAAAAACAACCTTTTCGGCGAAAAAAGCTGGCCATTTTTGCATGCAACATGACACATTTTTGTTGGCCAATTTCAATAAGAAACAACGCAGTATTGTAAAAGCAGACGAATGCTACTCACTGGTGTAATTTCATAGTCCGGCTGACTTGCAACGTTCTGTATGTAGTCTACTCGAGGTTCATTGTCAGGGTTAGCAAGTGAGATGGGTGGATTAATCGTGTTCATTGCACCAGTGATAGACTGTAACGAACAGTAACAAGCCGACATCAGTTCTAACTAATCATACTACAGTCGGCTCCACTTATATGCACGTTGGTTATAAGCACACTCCGTTTATTTGCACGACATGCATATTGTCCCATCTGAGTTTATGTTATGTCAATGGAAGTCAACTTCGCTTATAAGCACCTAAGAGTCTCAAATAGCTGGCTTACAATCCTTATGGCAGGCTAGCCAGCTTAAGCCATGGCTTAGGACTACTGACGGCTTGCAACGGCTTATGGCAGCTAGCCATGGCTTACAGAAATACAATCCGAAAAATAGCCGCAGCATATTAGACAATCACATTTTGTCTCATCATTAACCCCTTGATAGTAGACACTCACAGTTGCCAGATTGATACAGCTTAAAGCATTTCTTGGGAGACCGAGTAAAACAGTCAATTGCAACTTTTGACATGCGAGGCTTGAGCATCAAAGTGCCCAGATGTCAAAAACTACTAAATGATAGCTTAACTCTATAACTCAGTCTGATCTGTCAATGTATCACAGCTTCGTGATTGTTCTTTCAATCTTAAATTAACAAAAGCATGCAGTGCACAATCAAATACAAACCAAATTGGCCTTTAGAGCCATTACCAACTACAGTACAGATGTTCAGCAAGACTGCAGTTTGGCAGACCACATCATGTTGGTGGCCTGGTGTAATGGCAATGCATTTTGTCTAATCAACGAAGTTACTCTATGGCGGGCCTGGTTATTACTGTGATGGGTGACTGTCAACAAGCAGGTAAACCAGCCAGCTAGGTCGACTCAGCTTTCGAGCTGAGTAGTAATAAATGGCGATGGTTAATGTAGTACTTGAAGCTGCCTACAGGCGGACCTAAGGTTCAGATCGTACAGTCTGGTCCAAAGGTCGGCAGCCGCCTGGCGCTCGTGCTGCTCTGACCAAATAAACCAGGTGAAGCCGGTGAACTCTCGCAGTGGCAGTTCACTGCTATGATGACAGCACCATAACCATGATTATCATGAATAGGCTACACCAGGTCAACTTCCCCCTTTATTTTTTACTGAACAATCACCAGCTTTAACAAAATTCCCCCCCCCATTTTTCATTTCCCTCTTGTTTTTTTAATATACACCATTAACAAAAATTCCCCCTAGAGAAGAACAGAAGCCTAAAGGGAGTACTTGAATCCAAATGTGGGGAGAACTCAAGCCCAAAAGTGGGGGGGGGGAAGTTGCACCCAATTTTGATTCCAGACTTGCATATTAGTGAACAAATGGTTTGATTAAAATGGCACACACAATTTATGATTTCTCGTATAATTCATGATTGCAATACTTCACATATTTTCATGTCATGTCACACTGATGCAATACTTCTAATTTCAAAAACAAGTACAAGTTGCTAAAATTAACTTATGCAACTTACCAAAATGGCATCACGAACATTTTTTCTAATGTCTTCCCGTTTTCGTTTTTTCTCTCTAAAAGCAGCAAACCAAAAGACACATCACACAGAAATGCAATTATACGATTGAACAAACAAGACAAACAATTAAACTGAACTAATAACACAGTAGCAGATGATATTACAAGCAATGTCTAGAAAGCAGACATAGTAAAACATTTACAACACATAAAAATGGCAAATAGGCAGACTTTCAAAACCAAACGAATACCAAAGCATAAGCTGTTAAAAAGTGTTTCTCATATGAAAGCTCAACTACCCAGCAATACTGACCCTGACAGAATTATAATTGTCTAGAAAGACCAAAAAATAATAACAGGCTATCTGTACTGATAGTAGCTCATCTACAATTGTCATGTCTTACAGATACTGCCACACAAACATCTGCCATCATGACACAAACAATGCTTCATCAACCATCATGGCAGCAGCTTTCAGTACAAACAGCTGCAGATGCACCAAATATTCAGTCAAAAAGCCCTTTCATACAACACACGAGCTACTCGGAATATTCTACCAGAACTCAGCATTGCAAACAATGCCTAAATATCACATCCTTCAAACAAAACCTCAAAATGGCCATGTCTTAGTAGGTATTCAAACTGTTTTTTCTTAGTTTATTTAACTCAATCTATTTACCTTATCATTTTTCAAATTTTCAATTTTGTCTCCTTAATTACATAAGCCATGGTCACATTTTCTTAAGTATTTTTCCACAACTGCCCGATATGCTAGACCACATGCAGCCACCCTCTGCTTTGTCATGTGTTGTACTAACATGTATGACAATAATATAACAAGAGCATACTCAAGGTCAAAGTCGTGGACGTGAAGAATGCGCATCTGTTTAACAATCGTTGACTTTCCTGACTCTCCTGCACCTAAACACAACAAAATAGCACTTGCTACAATACGTTACATTGCAACATTACATGCTATTTTTGCATACAATTTTGCACACACAAAGAGATCCGTGCTGCAGTAATGTACTTAATTAAGTTTGCAATAATTAACATAGCCATATACAGCCTGATCAATAAATTTTACTGGTGCATATGGTACTATTAACCACCGAAATAATATGTAATTTGGGTGGCAACATTTACCACCACTTTAGCAATTTTTCACGGTTTCACGCCACGGCATCTGCTACTGCAATGGGATTATGCTAAAACTATACAGCGAGCAAACAATAAAAATAATTACAGCTGTTGAAGCATTAATTTTTTTAACGCATTAACACACTGCATTAATTTTTTAACGCATTAATTAATGCGTTATTAACACAGCCAGGCCGATCGAGAGGGAGAGTAGGGGGTTATGTTACCCCGGGCCCCACGACTTTTGGGGGCTCTGCCTGTAGAATATACACTGTGTCTCAAAAAAAACCCCTATTATGTTTTGAAATAACTCCAACAAACTGTGCCTAATAATAATAACGATTAGCTGAGAAAATCGTCAAAAAATACTCAATATCGTAGTGTGTTACGGGCTTACAATATTTCATAAAATGGGGTACCAGCTTAGGTTATTTCCATGGTAACCAGAGAGTGCCATTTATAAACTGTATAAGACAGCAGACGACGCAGTGCAGTTGCCTCTACTGTTGGTGCCACAGGAAAACCTCAGCTGGTACTCTGTTCTTGAAATTTCTTGCAAAGTAACACATGCTATTAAGTGCTGATTCTCTGACGATTATTTTTGTCAAAATCTATTGCTGTTGAACCAGGACTGTTGAAGTTATTGCAAAAGGTAGCAGGGGTCCGGTTTTTTTTGAGACACAGTGTAGAACGTTAGAAACACACGTCAAACGTATAATCAACAATAACTGCCATCATAGCTAGCATAGAAATCCATTAGCCTGTCGCCGAAATAATTATTTTACAGTAGTGATGGAACTGCAACTTTAGTTTAGTTACTTGAATTCATTCGATTGTCAAATAACCGCAGTTTAACGGAATATTAGAATTTTTGCTTCACGGAATTTAGTAAATAACCATAAATTTACGTATGTGCGTTAATTTTTTTAACACACGTTAATATATTCACGCATTAATGCATTAATTAATGTGTTAATTTGACAGCTCTACAAATAACCACAATTAACTGAACAAAACATTAATTAATAACTAATTAATAACTCATGTTGGAACTGCAACTTTAGTTTAGTTACTTGAATTCATTCGATTGTCAAATAACCGCAGTTTAACGGAATATTAGAATTTTTGCTTCACGGAATTTAGTAAATAACCATAAATTTACGTATGTGCGTTA
>Ga0209367_1004877_pt1 | contig 18584 bp, 16 predicted proteins | sample WorMetLIZISLAND2_FD_187412 | JGI IMG/M metagenome (GOLD analysis project Ga0209367, IMG submission 187412) | Marine gutless worms symbiont microbial communities from Max Planck institute for Marine Microbiology, Germany - Olavius geniculatus... ... | reverse complement strand
GTTATACAGTGTTGTGCATCCATGGACCCCAAAATCGGTTATGCTAAGGCACGCAGCCTACTGGAAGAACGGTTTGGTAACCGTTATACAGCAACAGAGGCCTGGATGGCTAAAGTTACAGAGGGACCGATTTTGGATAATTGGGATGCCGATGGTTTGCAAGAATTTGCCGATAATCTCAGATGTTGCAAGGAGACTTTGGCAGCCATGGGCAACTCACAGGAGGTTGATAACCAGCGAGTCCTTGTAAAGATTGTGGAAAGACTCCCTGCTTATTTACAGATCAGATGGCGAAAGAGTGTGGGGATATCCGCAGGAAAAGTGGCAAAATGCAAGATTTTGGGGAGCTTGTAAAGTTCGTTGAAGCTTCAGCTGAAGAAGCTAATGTCCCAGTCTATGGGCAGTTATATAATAAGATTAAGGATAAGGCCAAGCAGCATTCTAAACTGGGTCACGGTCAAAATGCAGCACGAAGTGCTAGCTTTTCCACTGATGTGGCAGCATCAAAAAAGGATACAGAGGTAAAGAAATGCTTCTTATGTGAAGAAGGTCACCCTCTTTTTAAACGCAAAACCTTTCTAAGCAAGAATGTGGAAAATAGACTGAAGATAATTCGAGACAAGAAACTTTGTTTCAACTGTCTGTCAGGAAAGCATCTCGCAGCTAGATGCAAGTCGACATGGGCATGTAGCGTCCCAGGTTGTGGTAAGAAACACAGCAAGCTGTTGCACCGGTTTGCCGGTTCAGGAAACAGTGATAGTGTGGCAGAAGCAGGCAGATCGAATAAAGTTGTTGACGCTGAAGCATCAGCTTTGTGTGGCTTCATAGGGGCCGGAAACCTGAGGGTAGCATTACCAGTTGTGCCTGTCAAGGTCAGGGCTTTGGGTCGCTGTGTCAAAACTTGTGCCTTGTTGGATGCTGGCTCGACAAATAGCTTTTGCTCAGCTGCATTACTGGAGCATCTTGGTGTTACTGGCATAAGACAGAGTTTGTCCTTAACAACTCTCGGTATAAAAGACAGTATAGTGCAGACGGAGAACGTGAGTTTACATGGACATGGATGAGAACAATGCACTTGACTTGCCATGTGTTTTCATGAGAGAACAGCTTTCAGTTCACATAGGCAACTGGGCCCAGCCTCAAGATGTTAGTCTCTGGCCACATTTGGATGGTATAGATCTGCCTCAAGTCAGCATTGGTGAGGTAGGTTTACTGATTGGTCAGGACACACTTGCTGCTTTGACTCCTCTTGAAGTTAGGACTGGTGTCCCAGGTGCACCTTATGCAGTTAAGACCCTTTTAAGGTGGACTCTGAATGGGCCTTTGAGCGTTAATTCTGAACGTCAGAAGGCATCAGTGAATTTTGTGCATGCAGATACTTGCCTTAAACAACAAGTCAAACAGTTCTGGGAGTTAGAAGAAAAACACTTGCTATCCGATAACAAGGCTACGTCAGTGAATGACAAAAAGGCAATCGAATATTGGGATGAGTCATCAAGATTAGTTGATGGTCATTATGAGATGGCTATTTCATTTAAAGTTTAAGTCTTCAAAACAACCGCATTGTTGCTTAGAAGCGACTGCAGCTTCTTAGAAAGAAACTTGTGGCTGATATAAGCAAAGCAGAAAGTTATCAGCGAAGCATGGAAGAGATGATTGACAAAGGTTACGCAGCAAAAGTCCCTGCAGATGAGCTTCAGCGCTCGGATAGTGCAGTTTGGTATTTAACTTATCATGGTGTCACCAGTGAGCACAAGCCCGGCAAGTTACGAGTTGTATTTGATTGCGCCGCTAAGTTTAGTAATGTTTCTCTGAATGAGCATGCTCTGCAGGGTCCAAATTTGACCAATAAGCTGGTTGGAGTTCTGATGAGATTCAGACAAGATCCTATTGCACTGATGGCGGACACTGAGTCTATGTTTCATTAGATCCAGATTACACCGTGTGATTGGGATGTGTTGAGATTTCTTTGGTGGCTGGAAAGTGATCTGGGTCAACATTTCAAAGAATATAGAATGACTGTTTATCTCTTGGGTGGAGTGTGGGAAAGGATGATACGTTCTGTACGTAAAGTTTTAGCCAGCATCGTCAAAGAGCAAGTGCTGAGTGATGAAGTACTATTGACAGTTATATGTGAAGCCAAAGCTACAGTGAACTCGCGTCCTATGACTCCAGTCTCCGACAATCCCAAGGACATGAATCCGCTGACCCCAAATCATCTGCTGTTACTTTGAGACAACTCGTCGGTTCCGATCGGAGAATTCACTGCGCGAGACACTTACCGTCGTCGGTGAAGGCAGGCACAGTATCTGGCAAATACATTTCGGGACGATTTTTTACCGAGGAACTGTTGGTTTCTGGGACGGGTGGTCGAGGTGTTTCCTGGACGCGACGGCCTTGTCAGGTAGGTGCGTATCAAGACCTCCACATCAAAGCACACCCGTCCTATCTCCAAGATGTCTCCTTGAGGCGAGAGACACTTGACCGGGCTGCGGTGGCTGGAAACACCTCAGCTTCGAGACTGACACTCTACAATCATCGGACTGTTATTTGTCTTAACTAACATTGCTTTATGCTTGGTTGATTGATGTAAACTAAATTAATTTTGATGACATTTTGACATTACTAGAATTTAATTACCAGTAAGTAGTCTGAAGTTCTCGTTACTCTGATGACATCATATGATGTTTCATTGACTCTAGATGTTCTTGCTGTTTTAGTTTTTAGTTAAGGTTGTATTACAGACATTTTATATAGTTTATAAATGCTTATTTCGCATTTAAGGGGCCGGTATGTTACAATTATTTACTTAAATCTTTTTGGTCAGTCGAGAGAAGAGGGGATCAACTTCCGGTCAAAAGTTCGCGTAAAATGTTACTGTTATGTTTGTGTAAAATCATGTATTTAAAGTCGGCCAAAGTCGTATGTATTTGTCCTTGGTCTATTATTTGAACTCTACAGTTTGGTTTTATGCTTTTTGACGTAGTTTTTAAAGGATTGCTTTATTTGCTTGTTTGACATGGTACTAGTTCATTTGTGGTCATGTGCTGTTTTGATCTAAAGTTTTGTATTTGTTGTTATAGACTGAACCGTGAATTCTCGTCAGTTCTTGTGATTTCGCATGATTTCTCGTGATCTCCGTGTATTGAGTCGTGAATTACCCTGTTTTATGCTGGACATCTGTGAATTGTCAAGTTTCGTGATTAGAAGTGAATTAATGTGGTTTCATGATTCAATATTTCCTGAGCACGCGTTCAGTACTACCATCCAAATGAAAAAAAAAACCTGGGCACAAACGTAACATTTAATACCGTTTTTTGTCTCTCCTGCGAAATTTTGAAAAATTGAGTTATACTAGTTGTAAACTAAGCCGACGATATAATAGTTTTTATGCATTATAAGTATTTTTTCTGGCAGTAGTATTGTCTGTGGGTAGATCTATGTTTGCGCTGCTTGCAGCGTGAGGCGTGTTTGAGAATTGCTGCATGTTTTAGTGTTTTGCTACGGCACGAGTGCGTTCTGCGACATGATACTTTGCTGTATTGAAGTGCTACATAATGATGGTCCGTTTGGCTGTTCTGGTTTGCTGATTTGACGCCTTGTTTCATCCGTCGTTGACACTTAATGTTTTGCCATGTTACGATGTCTTGCTCTGTGCTGACACGCGCTGGCCGACATGTTGGACGTGCGCGTCTATAGGCCAGGTTACCGTGGCCGTGCGAACGCGTGTCTGCGATTGTACGCATTCGACCGTGACGGCGTGCCTTGCTGACCAGCGTGCACAAGACTTCCGTGTAACGATGGATCGTGGAAGCCAACCGACAACGTCATCAGCGAACAGTGAACGGATTTACAATCTGATGTTTGAACAGTTTGCACAAGTACTGTCATTACTGGACCTGTCGCAGTTTCGTTTCGTTTTTAGCGGACACTATGAACTTGCAGTATTCATACTCGACCGCCAAGCGCACTAGAGATTTCTTCGAAATGATAGTGCGCTATATAAATGTTCTCTTATTATTATTATTATTTTTTTTATACCCCCGGTAGTAAAAATCCCGGGGGTTAAAAACAAAAAGGTAAAGTTAAAAACTAATCCATGGATGGCCAGAAGTCTGAACACGTGGGAAAGCTGTCGTGGAGGATGACCGCGTTAAATCGTTGCACTGTGACCGAAAGTCTCTAAAAAAGGCTGTTTGTCGCTCGTCATTGGTTTTGACCGAGATCCTGCGCTTCAGCTTGCGGAAAAAGTCAACAGCTGACTCATTAATCGGCCCCATCGTTTCAACAGCGATTGGCTAAAATGAGAATGAAGCCGGCATGTCAGCATATTTGACTTCCTACCTTGTGGCGTCTGCCTCAGCTGCCGATGCTGCAAGTGCAGAGGCAGCTAAGAGGTAGGAGTCGGCCAGTGTGGTCACAATTGTAACATCCCATGCCACAGCCCTTCCAGACTGTCATGGCACCAGTGTGATGCCATCCGGACGTTTAATGCTGTGCCGATAGACCCCAGAAGGTTTCTTTAAAACTGGTATCCCAGCAGAAGCAAACGACCTGCCAACAATGTCATTAAAGGCATGATGGCGCTGGGTTTGTCCCGAAACGTGTTTGCAAGCAAAAGCATGCTGACCCCAGGCGTCTACGGCTTCTCCGCAAGAACAGAAGTGTAAAACGCAGACGCCCAAACCCAAACGCAAAGCTACCGCCACTCGAACTGACTCATCGTTTATGCGCAGCCCACAAGAAGCAATCGGAAGGGCTTTGGTTTGGTTGCATATTGAGTATTATTTGTGCATAAATCTGTGTGATTGCTAGGTTACTGTATAATACTCGTATGTTCCAAAGTAACAAGAATTCAGTCGAGTCCAGTCAATGTCGAGTGCAAAGTTTGTGTAGATAAAATGCGTCAGCTGACCGGTCGCAGTAATGATCAAGCCAATGACTGTCGCTCTGACTTGTCGGCTGATAAACTAAACGACCACTATGCTACTATTTCGACTCATGCTAATTATGCAGCACCAGGGATGAAGTGTAGTTGGAGCAGCACTGACGCATTTGATCCAATTTTTGAATGGAGATTATTTAACATTTTCGACGCACTTTGTAACACATCAACTGGGTTAAATAACATTTTAGCCTGGTTCTTGCGAATTGGCGCACCATTTTTTGCAGCCCCATTATCTGAGATAATAAATCGGTCGTTCTCTTTGTCAGTGGTTCTAAAACTATGAAAGTTAGCATGCATCCTGTCCATTCCAAAGGTTACAACAACACATTTTCCCTCTGATTACAGACCAATTTTTAACACTTTCGTTATCTCCAAAATTTTTGAGCTTATTGTTGTTAGGGACTACATCTACCTTAAAACCAACCCTTACGTTGTCGTTCTAGCCATCGATTTTTCTAAGGCCTTCGACAGTGTACGCCATTCTGCTGTGCTTAACAAATAGTCCCGCTTGAATAGTCCAGACAATATTTACAATTGGGTAGAGTCATTCTTTCACGGCCACTCACACAGTACCAGATTTGATGGTCAGGTCTCTGCGTTGAAAGCAATATCAACAAGCATTATCTAGGAATCTGTTATTGACCCAATCTCCTACGTCATTACAGCCATCTTCACCGGCGAATTTTATAGTGAAGTACGCCGATGACACATACGTGATTATCCCAGCTGGGACCATTATTTCTGGTCCTGCTGAGATGACTAATACCAGCAACTAGGCACGTCATAATAACCTGGAGGTAAATCTTGACAAATTTGTAGAGATGGTGCTTGTCAGACCAAAAAGCAAAAGATCCCACTTTAAACTGCCGTCGGTACTTTTAGACCTAAGACGAGTCAAATCTATTAAAATGCTGAAAGTGACTATATGTCAAAAATTTTCAGTCTCACAGCATGTCGACAACCTCCTGGCTGTGTGCTCCCAGTCACTGTTTGCGCTGCGTACATTACGACAACATGGTTTACCTAACGGCGCTTTACATCAAGTGTTCCAAACGATAGTTATCAATTGATTGAATTATGCCTTTTTAGCTTGTTGGAAATTTACCTCAGCAGACAATAGAAATCGCTTGGAAGCATTTGTACGAAGGTCGGTAAAACTCGGTTACCGAGCTAACAGTTCAGCGACCTTCGCCAGTATCTGTGACGATGCCGACAACAAACATTTTTTACAGATTTCAGGCAACAGTCAACACCTACTACATTTGCTACTTTTTCCTGAACGCGAGCAACACTACAGTCTTCGTGACCGAAATCACAACTTTCAACTTTCTGATCGTACATCAGTCATCAATGACAAAAACTATATTATAAGAATGCTCTATAAAGACAATTTGTATTAGACTAGTTTAGACTATTCGTATCTTTTTATTGAGCTTCACTCGTTTTTGTTGTGTAACAGCGTTTTGTCTGTTTTTATTAAACTTTGAATAAATAATGAACTGCAGTAGTACACACTTTGTTGTCTGGATCACAACGGGGGGTCCATTAATCATCGTTAATCCCTTACTCAGCAATTCAATTCCTAGCTCGTGCTCTTGTGCGGTGAAAGTAATTGACTCAGAACCCTAGGCCCAGGCGCGTTTCTAGGCGCTTCGCACTGTAGCGTGGGCAGTAGCCCTAGGTTTTCGCTGTTGTCAACCCTAGCTCGTGCTGTTCTGCAGCCCTAAACCCTAGCCGTTGGCAAAGTGCCAGCCCTAGCCCTAACCCTAGCCCTTGGCAGCTATCCAACCCTAACTCGTGCTGTTCTACCGCCGGAAATAATGACTAACTTAGCGCTGGCCGTCCGGAAGCGTCAGCATTTTGTAAGGACGCGCCTGTAGGCCTCATCCGGAAGTCGGTGGGCGCTCGTAGGCAGGTGGGATGACGTAATGGCCCCATCCGGAATTTGGTTGGCCTGGCCCGACGCGCCTGTAGGCCTTATCCGTAAGTCGGCGGACGCCCGTAGGCGCGAGATATGACGTAATGTCTATTTTTAGTACGGTTCGATTATGACGTAAGCACTCCGTAGGTCAGTGGGTTTTCCAGAAGTCGACGGGCGCGGCGCGTCTTCTATACGGTCGTAGGACCCGGGCGCAGAACGCCTTCTAGGCGGTGACGGCACGTGCGCGCTTCGCTTACCACGTCTCACCTTATCAGCGCGTCGTTCTACGCTACAGGTATCCTGCTGCGCACGAGTTTACTTGCCATACATATTCCATCGTTCACGTGTACGTAAGCCATCTTTTGGCAGCATTTCTTACGTCTTAACGCACACACTATCCAGCAGGAGAACTGCACGTCATAGTAACTTTAACGATACCGTATCGACACTGTTTAACTTACTTATCACAGGCTAAACGGTAGTTCAAGCCCTGTGTTAACGGCGACTTTTCTTTCCTATGGTAAAGCCAAAAATTCGACCCCCCCACATAATCAAAACCCCTGATCTGATTGAGAAAAAATTTGGCGCGGTTGATAACGTCGGCAAGGGGACCCGTCACGCAAAATTTTATGCAAATTCCTCCAAGAGGGGCTTCCCGACAAATGGGTGAAATATACGCAAAAATTTTTCTAGCTATATATTTTTTTTAGAAACTCACCTACAGGTCAAACCGCGCGATGGCTCAAACGACGCGGTCTTACGCGCGAATGTGCCTTTTAAAAAGTAAAAAAATTGAAATTAATATTTAACGTATTTATTCGCAAAAATCGAAAAAATTACAATGGCGCTTATGGGAAAAATTAAGCAATTCTTTAAACGGTCATAACTTTGGCTCTGTATAAGATAAAGTCGTAATTTTTGGTTCTAGTGTATGGCTTTCGGGGATGGCAAATCTAACGGTGTTATTTAATTTTACCCCAAACCTTCCGTGGTTGCCATGGCAACAAAATTTGGGACAAAATGGGCTATAAACTTGGCTTGCGTAAGAGATTTTGGAGAAATTTTTTGCGCCTAGAGGTGGTTTTGGGGATGGGCCATCGAATGCTGCCAATTGCATTTCCCCCGACTAAACCCCGTTGTCATGGCAACGAAATTTGGGACAAAATTTGCTGTAGCTCGGCTTGCGTAAGAGATTTTTGCATCTATAGGGGGGTTATCGGGGATGCACCATCGAATGCTGCTAGTTGCATTTTTCCCGACCGACCCCCATTGCCATAGCAACAAAATTTTAAACAAAAAAGCTATAACTCGGTCTGTGTACGAGATATCTGCAAGATTTTTGCGTCTGCAGAGAAATGTTCGGGGATGGGCTATTGAATGCTGCCAATCGCATTTTCGCCCATCGACCCCCGTTACTACCTTAACCACAAAATTGGCTGGGGCCTTGGGAGGGGGCAGCACCCTTTCTCTTTACCTTACCTTAGACCTCAGTTCATCCCGCATCCAGATGGCTGCATTGGGCCACGCGTTGACGTTATTCTGCTTTGTCATTTGCCAGTACCTCGGCCTTTTTCCAAGTCAAGTACATGTTCTTAAGGTCTCGCTTGATGACGTCCATCCAATTCTTCCTTGGTCGTCCTGGTTTTCTCTTGTGACCTCTCAGTTCCTACTGTGTGGCCTGGCGAACTGTTTTGGAGTTGTTTATTTTTAAGATGTGTTCCAGCCATTTGAGCCTTTTTTCTTTAATTATGTCCTCTAATTTTCGTAAACCAGTATTTTTTCTGATGTCGTCGTTTCTGACTTTATCTCTCCATGTGATCCCCAGCAGTCTCGTCTGGAATTTGTGGTGAGCTGCTTCTAGTTTCTTTATTTGTGTGACAGAAAGTGGCCATAATTCAGCACCATAAAGTAGGGTTGAGATGACAAGTGATTCATAAAGCCTTATTTCTCCAGAAAAATAAAAATGTGATGAATTTTTTCACTAGAACATAACAACTTGGTTCGGAAGGTGCACTTTAGTAATAAATTATTTAAAACAGCAAAGCTCTAATGTGGCGAACTGCTTTAGTACACATGAGATATCATAGCGCTTCGCTACAGTGAATGATGGCGGATTTTAACAATTGTTGATCTAAAACTTCACTCGTTTAATCGCGGTATGAAAAAAATTCGACTGAGATACGAGCGGAATATGTTTCTTGCAGGTTTGTTTATCATATTAGGCTATAGTATTGTGTGGGTTATTTATCTGTGCTAATTACAGTCAAACATCGTCAAACACCATCAATGTCTCTTCTCTAAATTAGCATTATTAAGATGTTTTCCGGGCCTATATTAAACGGGGGATGCGTGCAATATTAGTTTGTTTATTTATATGGCCATTTTGTGGATATAAAAGGAATTTTGTTCAGTATTGTCAGTAATGCAGGCCAGCGGTGACGTCATGCCTGACACGTGTCGTCTGGTTTGTTCAGTCACGCCATTAGGTAGTAAGTAACAGTTGTAAGCAGCTTGGTTACTGTAAAAATATGTGAGGCGCAATATCTATGTAACTGACCACCAGTAGAAAAACAGTATTTTAGTAATAAAACAACAAATATAAATGTACAAAACATTAGTTTATACATTTGTTAACGGCAACATTTAAGGACTTGCATATCAAAAACAGCAAAAATTACAAAAAGTGATATTATTCAGCAGCACATTGACACGGAGTCAGTGTGATACGGGCAATATCACATTTTTGTAATTTTTGCTGTTTTCGATATGCAAGTCCTTAAATGTTGCCGTTAACAAATGTATAAACTAATGTTTTGTACATTTATTTTGGTTAGACCTTACACATAGCTTTGTATGCTATACAGTTTGCTTACTCGTCTCTAAAATATTTTGACTTTTTTAGTAACCTGTAGGCTAACTATAGCTAAAAATAGTCCACATTCTATAGTTGTAAAAATAACGCGTGCCTTACTGCGTCGTTGTTCGCCGCTTTTTTATTCTGCAACGTCTAAAAATTTTCCTGCATCACTACGCTAAATACAGCAAATAAACGACCATTGCGGCCTACATCTTCTATATGTGTGCGATTTCGTAATGTATGTTTTGTACCATCTTTCGCAAGTCGGTTGTCTTGTAGGCGTAGTACGCGCGCATACGACGTGATAAGCTCGGCACCGGGTCTTTCCGGAAGTCGACGCACGCGTCGACAGGCGCGTGCGCACGCTTCGCTTACCCGCTGCGCGCCTCGCCTCATTAACGCACTGCAGGTAGTCATCATCGCTGCACACGCGTCTGTCTCAAACGCCGCAGGACATAGTTTCAATATATTCAACTTGTCATAGCAAAGCCACGCTTTTTATTTTATAACGTATAGTTTAGTCAAACGCGCTTCGTTCACTACACATCTGTTTCACAGCATTTTCACGTTTTAAGGTGCGTCCTACTTTTTTTCGTAAAATCACACACGACGTCTCGCAACATTTTTTAAACGTTTTCTCGCACACTTTTCCATGTTACCCGTACGTCGTAAGTCTGTACCTTACTTATTGCCTATCTCCTATACAGTTTTTTTACTTACAGTCCACAACCAAACAGCCGCCATCTACGTTAACTTACTTACTTTTTGGTTAGATTTTGTATCTATTGTACTACTCAGCAACTAAGCGGCATCATTCATCATCACGCAGCAGGACTCCTTACGTCAGCATTGCGTAGCTGCCTACGATGACGTCACGTTCTAAAAATAAAACGCTGGGCGTAAGAATACACCGGACTATTTTGTCGGGACTACTTTTTCTGAGCGCGCACGCGTATGGATACAGTAGTAATTCGGTCTTACGCCTAGCTGTCTTATAGTTGTCATATTCACCCTGCGCGTCACTCGGCTGGCGTCAGACATACATATCACATCGAGTATACGTATACGCTGTACATGTCCATAGTCATCCCAACTGTGCTTCACGCTTGTGAGACTTGGAAGAGCACATTTAACATACGGCAGAAACTAGACGTTTTCACCAGAGGTGTATCCGCACTATTCTGGGAATATCATGGCGTGACCACATTTCCAACGACGAAGTCCTGCGAAGAGTTGATCTGGGAAGCCTATCCGAGATAGGACGACAAAGGAGGCTGAGTTTTGCGGGTCACATCCTACGTCTGTTTGAAAACAGACCAGCCTACAAGGCCATGAATTGGTTACCTGACAACGGCAAACGTAGACCAGGAAAACCAACAAAGACCTGGAGGGCAACATTCAAAGAAAACCTACAAGATATGGGGCTTACCTGGATGGGTGCAAAGAGAGTGACAGACCGAAATGGAGAAAGCTCGTTGCCCGATGTTTTGGTAGGAACTGGAGGAACTAAGGTTTAAGGTAAGGATACGTATACGGTATAGTAGCCATGGACGAACTGGCTAATCTGGAAAATCTCGAACTGTTATGTAAACAAGTTATTTGTCAACGTCAGCAGCAGGAGCAGCAGCGGGCAGCTAACGGTTTGTTTTCTCTATGTAAATAAAGTTTCATTTAAATTAATAAATGTCACGCTACGTTATAGCAGTAAGTAGCGGTTTGTTTCCCTATGTAAATAAAGCTTCAATAAAAAAGTCACACTACAGCAGTAAGTAGCGGTATGTAAATAAGTTTGATTAAAAAGTCGCACTACACTAAGAATAATGTGCTACATTTCAATTAATAAAAGTAACATTATCGCTCTAAGACTCAGTAAGAATAAAACTAAATACATAGCTGTCAAGTTCCTTACTTATTTATTTTTTTTCCGTATAGCTTGCGGGGTCTACGCAGCGGGTTTCGCCACGGTCGTGTCGGGCCTACGCGGCATGAGCATGACAATTTTTAACTAGTGCATGCCGCTTTCACTAAGCGGCGCAGTGTACGAGATGGAGTCGCCACTGTGCAAAACACCCGGGTTGGCGTCGCCACTGCGTTCGTACGGCGCTAGGGCCGTTTCTGCTTACGTTCACAAGCTCACAAGCACCTCCTAGCGACTAGGTAGGAGGTGCTTGTGCACTGCATGTAACAGAGTCGCCACTGTGCAAAACACCTAGGCTGGCGTCGTTACGGCGTTCGTACGGCGCTGCGGTCGTTTCTGCTTAGGTTTTAGTCGCTAGGAGGCGCCTATGCAGTGCACGTTTTAGTAGCAAGTAGACTAATCGCTATATGTTTGCACAGAAAATTCAAACTGTTAGTTATTGTATTTTTTAGGTCAGCAACAGCTTCAACCTTGCTCTAACTGCTCAATTCTTTGTACACACCATGGAGGATTGTGCGCACGCTGCTTAGCTTTGCCGTACTGTCCAAATTGCCACAGACATTTTCCTACCAACGCGTTCGATGTCATACCGGGCACCTGCCAGTCTTGTACCAAGAAAATGAACTAGAGACGGTGGGAGTCGCAGTACGCTGTCGACGACATCGTCGCACAAATCCACTTTCTAACAACTCAGCAAGACACCACCTACCAGACTTTCATCGCCCGCAACCAAGATGACATTCTCCAAGCAGTGGACGAGCACGCACGCCGTCACGGGTAAGCCGCTCATTTAGTGTAGTAGAATTATTAAAATTATTTATTGGTTTCAACTAAAATTTTAACTTAAGGCTTTAATTTATTATATCTTTCGTCATAAATTGCATTTAGTGTAGTAGCATTTTTATTTACTATTTTTGTCTTAAACTCAAATTTCAAATAAACTTAAAAGATAAAATACTCAACGGGTTTGAGCCTGTGTTGTTTCCAGCTCCGTTCCAGTTTTTGCCCGGTCGTCAGCACATTTCTCTCGCGACACACCGGATGGCGTACAGTCGGTTGACGGGCATTTTTCGTCGCATCGGCAGACGGTTTCTGCGAGGCACGAGTTCGATCTTAACCAACTGCTGCACGATTTTAATTCTAGGGGCAGCGGCTTTGTGCTTGACCTTATTTTCCAGTTTACGCTTGTTATCACTAAATTTCGTCTACTTGCAGGTCGCAGTTACATCCCTACGCCCCCTAATATTGTGAAGAAGCATGCAGTGATTAACGTGCAAAACTTTGACGATAATCACTGCTTCGAATGGCCCGTCCTGTCAGCGTTGTATCCGCCTCAGTCCAATTCCACCCGTGTGTTCAGCTTCGTCGATCACCAAGAAACCCTAAATTTCCAGGGCATTTTCTTCCCTGTACAGTTGCGTGATCTTTCCAAATTCGAAAACCAAAACCCGCGAATTAGCGTAAATTTCATTTCGCCCGACCCCGAAAACAATGGTTACAAGATTGATTACGTCTCACCACACCGTCAACGCCCACATCACGTCAATCTTGTCCTGCTGCATAACACAGACACGCAACATTACGTTTGGATAAAAAAAATTTTTTCCGTCTCCTTGGTGATAGCACTAATTCTAAAAACGCTAGTTTCATGTGCAACGGCTACCTAAATGTGTTTAGTTCCTAACATGTTTTAGATAACCATACCATTCTCTGCTCGCAGCATAAAGCTCAGCAGGTTGTTTACCCTCAGGGAGAAGATGCCAAACTGAAGTTTAAGAACCACGAGAAAGAGCATCCCCATGAATTTTTTCTTGTTTGTGATTTCGAAAGCTTTCTCATTCCCTCCGACAAGCAGTCTGATCCCGATGTCAAGACCCACATAATCGACGAACATGAGGTATCCGGTTACTGTTGCTTTAGAGTCACGGACGTCGAAGACTATCAGACAGACCCAATTGTATACAGAGGCCCCAACGTAATGAATCACTTTTACGAGCACGTGATGTCGGAAAGTCGCGAAATGAACAAAATTCTCTCCCAACAACAGCCACTTTCACCTATGTCACCAGACCAAATCCGTCAACATAAGGCCGCCACAGAATGTGCAAACTGCCGCCTTAAATTCACGCATTAGAACCACAAAGTCGCTCATCACGATCACGTCACGGGCCAGTACTTTTTTGCCTGCTGTAACTACTGTAACCTTCAACTTAAGCCTAAAAATGCAAGACCACTGGTTCTGATGCGGACACAAACAGTTACACCCTAAGTGTGATTTTCCATGATTTAAAAAAACTACGATTCCCACTTCGTAATCAAGCACTTCGAAAAAAGGTTCACGGAGAAAACTTTCAAAGGTTAAAAGGTCACGTTTGACGATATCAAAGTGATCCCGCTCAACGGCGAAAGCTTCCTACAGTTTCAGATCGGCAACATTAAATTTATGGATTCTTTTCAATTTTCAGTTTCTATCCACCTCACTCGAAAATCTCGTATCTCTCCTTCTGAAAGGCGGCAAACAAAATTTTCCACACACCATTAAATTTTTAGGTGACACTCTATTCACATTTGCCAAAGATGTTTATCCCTATCCCTATGGAAACGGACCGGCCAAGTTTGAGGAGACAGAGCTGCCACCTATCGACTGTTTTTATAATGGCCTCACCGACAAGTCACTAACCGCAGACGACTACGAACGAGCGCAAAACATTACGACATTCAAAATTTAGGCCAATACCACGGTCATTATCTCATCTCCGACGTTCTACTTTTGGCAGATGTTTTTGAGCATTTTCGACATGATGTGCTTCGAAACCACGGTCTTGACTGTTTGTACTTTCCCACTCTTCCATCACTGGCCTGGAGCATGGCACTGAAACACACCCAAGCTGAAATTGATTTGATAACGGACCCCGACATGTATCTCATGATCGAGGCAGACATTCGTGGCGGAATCGCTACCATATCTGGACGTTACGCCAAGGCAAATAACCCCCTTTTACCCGATTACGACCCGCAGAAACCGACAAGTTATATCATTTGTCTGGATGCTAATAACCTATATGAAGCTTCCCAGTCCGAGTCCCTGTCTGTCGGTGATTTTCGGTTTTTATCTGAACAAGAAATTGCCGACTTTAAGCTCGAATCCGTATCGCAAGACTCACCTACAGGCTATATCATTAGCTGCGACCTCGAGTATCCCGACTACCTGCACGAGCCTCACTCGGATTATCCGCTAGCGCCTGAGCATCTGACCATCCATAAGGACAAACTCAGCCGCTTCGCGCAAAATCTTGCTGGAGAGAATTGGATCCCCACCAAAAAACTTATTCCCAACCTACAGGATAAGAAAAATTACGTCGTGCACTATAGAAACTTGCAGTTTTACGTCGACCAGGGTCTTAAAGTTACCAAAATTCACAAAATTCTTTTATTCCCTCAACGTCCTTGGCTAAAACCATGGATCGATTTATGTATCAGCCAACGTAAAAATGCCAAGTCCAACTTTGAAGCGGACTTGGTAAAGCTCTAAGCCAACTCCACATTTGGCAAAAACATGGAAAAGGTAAAAAACAGACAAAATATTCGTCTCATTGCCGATCCAACCAAGGTCCTCAAAGCCGTGAGCAAGCCGTCGTACAAGGAAGCCGTGATTATTAACCCGGATCTGGTGATGGTTAGAGCCGAACGCCAAAAAGTGACCCTCAGCAAACCTATCGCTGTTGGCTTTTCCATCCTTGAACTTTCAAAATTGATTATGTATAAATTCTACTATCAATATCTTAAACCTACCTATGGTGCCCGCTGCCGCCTGCTCTTCACAGACACTAATTCGTTATGCTGTGAAATTCAAACGACCGACATTTAAAGCGACATGGCGCAAAACGTCGACCACTTTGACACCAGCAACTTTGATGCCTCGCACCCCCTCTTCTCACAAAAAAACCACCGTGTCCTTGGCAAAATGAAATTCGAAACCGGCTCCACACCTCCCCTTAGAGTTCGTTGGCCTTCGAGCAAAAATGTACAGCCTCAAATGCAATGCAAAATCTTACACAAATGTAAAAGGCATCCAGAAACGCTACGTTAAAAAGCACGTCCGCCAGGAATGTTTTCTCGAAGTCCTCAAAAACATCAGCAAAACCACCGCCGCAAAATTTCGCACATTCGTATCATCTAACCATACAGTAAGAACCGTCGAAATTACCATACTCTGTCTTAGTGCCATGGACGACAAGCGCTACGTACTCGACGATGGACTACATACCCTGGCCTAAGGCCACAAGAAACTTAGGCAGCAGTTGTAAGCACCGAGTGACCCCTACGACACTTTTTGTGGAGGTATGAAAACCTGTATAATAAAGTGTTTGTAAATAGGTTACCAGCTTACTCATGATGATTTATGTATATTTTTTACCAGCTTACTTAATGATGGTCTATGTATAATTTTTGCCAATGTTGTACTACGAACCTGTATGATAATGTGTTTGTAAATAGGTTACCAGCTTAATTATGTATGAACTGATCGTTAATCTTGTCCTACGCAAGAACTGTATCGTGCTTTGTGACGAACGCTTATGCATGAACTGATAGTTCATCTTGTCCTGCAAGTGTATACGCAAGGTCTTAGGGCCACAACTTACCGTGTTGTTGTATATTGTGTGTTAATAAAGTGTATGAAAAAAGTGTTGTTATATGTGTTAATAAATAAAAAAAACACTTGTACAACAATGATAAATTTTATTCATGCAAAACAAGCTGATACAAGTTAATTAATAAATTAAAACAACGAGTAGTGTACACAACTTCAAAGCGACGATAAGCATAAGCATGCGACTTTATACATAATTGATTAGTGCAAGTTAACTACGCGTAGCATAAAAAGTGTCGTTATGTGTAACAATAAATAAAAACATTTGTACAACAATAATTAATTTTATTTATGCAACACAAGCTGATACAAGATAATTAATAAATTAAAACAACGAGTAGTGCACATAACTTTAAAGCGACGAAAAGCATAAGCATGCGACTTTATACATAATTAATTAGCGCAAGTTAACTACGAGTAGCATATAAATTAATCAATAGCTTACAAACTACGAGTAGTAACTTCACAGCGACAAGTAGTAACGCGGCGTTCGATTATGCATAATCGATTAGCACAAGTTAACCACGAGCGCAACGGCAGTGTTCAGTAAATGCCTAGCGTTAGCAAAAATTTCTCGCCGTGACTGTCGCCTTGTCTGCGTTCACGCATTATGGCTGGATGTACAGTCACACCCGCCATATCAAAGTAGGGGTGACGGAGTTGGATGCATGCAGCGTTGCACTGATAGAACTTGTTGCGCTCCGCCGCTCGCACACGTCCTGTAGATGTTAGAATATATCTGGATCCTTTTACTCGACCACTCACGAAGTCATACTCCTCATGGGCGATAACAAAAAGCAGATTGGAAAACGACACACCGCAGCCACGACATTTTTTGTACCTGCCATCGTATTTGCGTACGACAAACGGATTGTCGTTGTGCTGCAGTTCGCAGTGTGAGTTTACATCGAACGACTGCCGCTTTTTGGTACTCATAACTGTACACGTATGTCAAGTAAGTCCGTGGCTGGGTTATATAGGTAATATAATGCTAATTTTAAAAATACTTAGTTTGTAAGCGTAGACTGCTGATTCATGAATGGATTGCACTCCAGGCAGGACAGCCAGTTAACCTGACTCATGTGATCCTTATCGTAGTAGCACGGTAGTGCAGTGGCAAGGGTCGGAAATGCTGTGTGAATAATATCGATAAAACTGCAAAGGTAAGACCATTCGGCGAATTTCAAGGCCACACCCTTTTAGTAGGTTTGATTTTACCCTCCTTGGCGTCGAAAGGCTGATAAAATCTGCCAATGTCGACGCAGCTGTAACCGGATGTGACAGTAACGTAAACGTTACCGCCAATGTGATCGCGAAGTGCGACGGACTGGTCGCCACGCCTCACGGCGTCGACGTTCTCGTTGATGTCGGAAATCATCTGACGCAGTGCCGCCCATCTGCATCACAGGCACGAACACTATTAAGTATGCAAGTAAGTAAGTAAATATGCTACAGTAAAAAAATAATTTATAACAATATTTTACTTATATGTTTACAATGAAACAAACCTTTTGAATGTGAATTTTGCGCATTTTAGATCGGTGTTCTTGACCTTGATGGTAACTAAGAGCTGACTGTCAACCTTACTTACAATTAGAACTCTATCACTGTCGATGCCGAGAGCGTACGTTCTAGGTGTTTTTATGATAAGAACAAAAAATGCTGAGCGTGCAAAACGGACAAATTTATAGGAACAATGATGCTATTTTTAAAACATGACGTCATAACTAGTGCTGTACGAATTAAAAAAATATATTTAGTGAGGTTTTAACAAAAAGCACCGTATAGAAACATAAACATTAGCATTTGAACCAAAAAAACTAAACATGCCTCGGTGGCGTAATTGGTTAACGCGCCGTACTCGTACTTATAGACTGAGAGTTGTGCGGAGATTGGGAGTTCGATCCTCACCCGGGGCAAAAAAAGGTTTGTAGTATACGAAACAAAGTAATAAAAATAAGAAGAAAATACTTACCTGTACTAGAAGCAGCGTCCACTCGCGTACAATCGTGAAACACTAGACAAATTTAATTTAAAATTAATATTTGCACCAAAAATTTAAACATGCCCCGGTGGCGTAATTCGTTAACGCGCCGTACTTATAGACTTAAGGTCATGCGGAGATTGTGAGTTCGATCCTGACACGGAGCAAAAAATTTTGTCGGACTAGAAGACACGTTGAGGCGCCGCGCTCGACGACTTCCGGAAAACCCACCGACTTACGAAGTGCTTACGTCATAATCGAACCGTACTAAAAATAGACATTACGTCATATCTCGCGCCTACGGG
>Ga0209367_1004876_pt1 | contig 18586 bp, 11 predicted proteins | sample WorMetLIZISLAND2_FD_187412 | JGI IMG/M metagenome (GOLD analysis project Ga0209367, IMG submission 187412) | Marine gutless worms symbiont microbial communities from Max Planck institute for Marine Microbiology, Germany - Olavius geniculatus... ... | reverse complement strand
CCTCCCTCCCCCGGTTCTCCTTCGACGCCCGCCCTGTGCCAATATTGTCGCCGACTATTTGTGACGCGCCGCTGAGCAAATTCATTCGGTTAAGATTTCGCACGAATAATAAATCAGCTCGATGTCATGCGGATGCGGAGCGGACGAGTCGCGCGGCTTTGCAGACTCTGCAGCCGCGCGTGCCGCCATGTAGTCTACTGTGGCAACACAAAGACCTCTCTCTACAGAAAGTTTAATATCTCCGAAACGGTTCAGCAGTTTTGTAAGAAAGCTTTAGCGATTATTAAAAAGACAATTTGCTACGTGCAGAACGAGATAGGTGGAGCATTACGAAAGCTTGCATCAGTTGCGCGAGCTTTCGTTTTGATGCGTTACTTTCAAGTGAACGCCTCTCTTTGACTTCAGTATAATTAAACATGTCTAAATTAAAACTGCAAAACAACCAAGTAATGGCTGAATAATGACATGTCAATACGAGCCATTATATTATGCAAATAATCATCTGTTTTCGAAGCAAATTACTAACAATATGAGATGAGCTCAGATTGAGCTGCAGCAAGAAGCGATCAGAACGTCAAACGCATCAACGCAAAAGGCGAAAAGTTTACCATTACCAGTTTATCATTTACCATTGGACAGCCCTATTTTATATCTAGCATCAAGCCGTACTTTGTAGTCTATTTGTTGCTCCGTTTGTGTTACCTTTTGTGTTCTATTGTCGTTTCTTTTCTTTTTTTCTGTACTTCGTGTACGATGAAATAATAAATATAAATATATATTACACTGTCAAAGCTATCAGTGAACTTTGTGATTGATGACAGTTACTACTACGCTATATACCCAGAACGATCACGGAGTAAGTGAAGTGATTCTAGGTCGTTAAAGTGTAAGCTCGCGGTCTCATCGTCGCGGTCAGTGTTTATTGGCGACGACAACTGTCTTCTCCGGTGCCGCTGCTGCTGCTGCTGTGGACGCTGCGTGTACGGCGTTGTGAAATAGAGGTTACTGGTTTGTCTCTTCTCTTAGCGGCGACTGAGCATGTGCAGTGTGCACTGCGGAGCATGTTTATAGGCGATCATTCAGGTCAATAACCTGCCACCGGCGCTAAACAGCGACCATACTCAATGTCGTACGTTATGTGACATCTGCTGGCGGAAATGGCGGGGAGGGGTGGAGAAGGGTGAGATGGAGGTGGGTGACGTCATTCCAATGACGTCACGTGCTTTACTAGTTTTCCTTTCATCCTGATTGCTGCTTGCGGTAGGCGGAGATTAATTTCTCACGCCGGATTGAGCACATGGCGTTGTTGTCACGCCGTGTGACCATAACTGACCACTGTCCAGTCTTCACAGCTCAGCTGACCATTGTTGAGACGCCGTCGGCACTGCTGCTGTACAAGCCCAAGATGTATTCTGAGTTTACCTTATTTCACGATCGCACACACTCATATGCCGCCTATCTCTAACACTATGTCTGCAGTGGTTTTATGGACGATAACTCTATGCTTAGTTGTTTTAAGAGTATTTTTAATCCAAAAGTTGTAAAAATAACTCGCACAATGGTGAGAATTTCACGATACGGCGCAGAACTTTAGCATAATAATTATAATAATATATTCTGTATTGATTCTGCCGTTAGCACGGATAAATTAATGCACGAATAGCACAATGATACAGTTCAAAATGCCACAATATCAGATAATATCTGCATGACAAAATACAAGCAAATCCGATGTGAACTTTCAGTCTGCAAATACTGATCAATAGTATAGCCTACAGCATAGTTTCTATCCATTACAGCGGCTAGATGGCGCGAAATCTCAGTAGTGTCGTTCACGGGATGCTTTATTAGCGCCCATCGACCTGTGTGGCGTATGTGTATACACGGGGCACTTGCTACTCGTCACGGATATAGACACACAGACACTCACAGTGACACACAAACATACACACCCTGAGAGAGAGAAAGCGGCACACTGTAGAGCACACAAATTTTCACAAGCACTATTGCCATCATTTGCAAGCAACCTTGAGCAAGTTGTTAATTTACTATGTGCTCAGGCCAACTCAGCCTTCTACCGTCCATGGGACGGGAAATGAGTAGTAGCTTACGGGCTACGGGGTGAAGTCCTAGTGTGGCTGATTGGGGCGGTGGTATGTCTGCTTGCTGCAAACCGCGGGTCCAGTTGTTCGCTGACGCGGGCAATGGATAGCCGCATAGTGCGCCGCGATATCATTAGCTCATGCCAATCAGCTGCCACTTCTTCTGGTCTTGAGTCCGTCTCATGTAAGAAGCGCTATAGCAAGTACTGGACTTTACTTTTTTAAAACTCCACGTCACTATGCATCAAACCCGCAAACAACGAAAAAGAGATAAACGAACAAATACGGACATAGAAAATAGGGCGGTGCCTGTCTCTTCGCCTGTCTGTCCATCTCCGTGTGTAAGGGCATGAATAGCAGGAGCGTATAGTCCTAGAAAAATGTGGAGGGATGCCTGGAATTCGACCGCGTATAGCAGAACATTGCCTAAATTTGTGTATGTCTGCATAAAATTGTAAATGGTATGCACCAAAATGCAATAGGCCTACTGTTATTGCAGGCCTTATAAACCTATAGGCCTACATGTTTTAAACGTTACTGAAATTTGGAGTAACTTTCATAGCTACGGAAACTATATGGGCCTATTACGTAAATACTAAATAGAAACTACAGAAAATGACAGATAATGAGACAACAAAGAAATTTATAGACCGTCACTAAAATGCTACAAACACATTATACCATCATGTTTTTAATATCATTCTTAGCAAATTAGTGGAAACGCGTCCACTCTCAGCGTGGAAAAAGTGGATGTCGGCACCCCCAGTGCGTTTCATTCTACTACAACCCTGAGAAGTAGGGAAAATGTTCAATGCGGCTTTCGGCGGTCATGTGTATCAAAGGATTTGTCGCCTCATGCCTGCTGCTGCTGCTGCTGTCGGCGCTGCGTCAACTGATGTCGTCGTGACATGACCACGCAACGATCGACCACGCTGTCAGATCGAACGCTATCTACACTCAAGACGTCCCGAGTTCTGACAGAGCTGATTAATAGGACTGACGCCTCGTCACGAACATTGAATTTTTAAATGTAAAGCCAATATTTATCTTCGTGACTTAGATTCATTTCTCATTAGTAGGCCTACCTTGTTGTTTTTTGCTGCTTGCATGCTAGTGCGACAGCTGTATAGAGAGATCGTGTAGCGACTGCTTGCAGTGATTGGTTAGCGACACAGTCACGTGACAGACGAGCCGCCATGACAGTCCGTTGTTTTTGTTCATAGTAGCGTGACGTCACTGGTCATCAGTCACCGACATCGCACTGCACACTGAACGCTGAAGTGAGTGGACTGTCAGTGGTTAGACGGCAATGGAGCGATCAGGCGTTACAACTGGATCGAAGCGTCTGTCATTGAGCCGCTGAACCGTGTGTACTGTATACCGGACAATGACATCGTGACCCACAACAAAGCACAATCATGTGTTTTCCTATTTTTGCTCAGGAGAAGTGCTGCATATTGTTCTGAAAACTGAACTGTGCCTATGACGACGTGACCGATCAAAATGAAGCTTGAACGTCAGCTTACTTTTCGGCCAATGTCATTGAAAAATATCATTTTGCAGTCGGCGTACCGCTGTAATATCTGTCATATAAACGTCGTTTACAAAATAATGTTAAGCTCAAGTCTATACTTATTCCATGTTTATTGTTAAAACGCTAAAAGTGAAATAAGACCCAGTTAGTTAGTAACTAAATGAGCAACAACAGATGTGGTGATGTGTACTATCAGACGAGACTATTCCGTTGTCAAGTAGCCTTTAACGAACTCACGACAATCGCACACATTTTACAAAAATTCAAACGGTACCGGAACAATTATGCAATATAGTAGGCTTATGCTAATAATTGTGTAACTTTTTGCATATACATGAGTCCTAAACGACTTCCGTGGGTTTAAGTTTAATGACGAAAGGACGTTATTAACGCAGCAATCAGTGGTTATAAATTATAATTATGGCCACCGTATGCTTTCAGAGATGCGGCGACATCGCGTGCAGCCTTGCCGACCTACAAAACCACAAAGAACTGGACGAACTGTTAAGTAGCCGACGCAAGACGACGGCAGAAATACGAACCGAAACAAAATATGACCTCAGAGTGGACAGCTGAGCGACTTATTCACCGCGCCGGGGCGGCGCTCAGAGAGAAGGCGGGACACGGTTTTGACATCATTATAAACGTCAAACATCGACGCCTGCAGCAGTAGCAGCAGCATTAGCAGCGGCGGCTTGACCTATTGACCTCGGTCACGTGACCAACAGGTGCGTCCTACACGCACTTGTCAAGCCGTCTCATAGACTCATGATTGATCGGCGCATGTAACAGTAACCCTTATACGCCCGTCTTACATCTAGTATAGCCAGTTGTACTGTACTGTATACAATCACGACGCTTTCCGCTTCGCCGGCGTTTGCAATCATCTTCCGTCGCATTCCTCTTCCCACATATGGGCCTACTCAACTCTCCATACGGTACTTCTACTTAATATGCTTATAACACTAGCTATAGCACTAACATTACGCTTATAAAGAACGCCGACGCATAGCATTACACAAGATAAACATAATGTGGTTTATTAAAAACAATCCTGGCAGTTATTCTGCATATCGTCAAAGTATTTTAGCTAAACTGTACGCAGTTCGTATACTTTGCACGTTGTATTTCTAACGAGAATGTAATGATCTCATTATCAATTTGCATACCAGTATTTTGTTCAACAACCAATCGCCTGTCATACTGCCTCGGACGAAGCCTAAAAAGTAACGACAGAGAAAGAAAAAGGCGTTAACGTGTAGCCCAATGCATCCACTAAATGCGACTTGAACTGAGGAGGTCTACAAGTATAAGGACTAAAGTTACTGGCTATCTTCTGTTCCATTTGTCCGGCGCAGGCGACGGAAAATTTGCTTCAGCGATAAAAATCAGCACAACACTGAATGACGACGAAGTACGACATGGGCCTATCTTATAGATAATCATTAGGTTGATTGTAGCAGTTCATTCATTTGGCTTCGTCCATAAAATGAACGATTACGTCAGAAATAAATCACAATTTGTTCGATGCTCTGCAATACGAAGCTCGTCGGCATAATCCATCGTTTAATGCACTTCGCTTCATGCGACATGATTAAAATTTACTGGTTGTCTCTATGCCTAGTGGCCGAAAGCAAAGAATTCTAGCAGAACCAGTTTGGCAGGTCCGGCTGTCTCCTTACGCTGCCAGACCACAGAAATACAGAAGCGCGGAAGCCATTTAACTAGTGTTTCGTGACACACGGCTTCTATACATATTAACTTATTCACAAGAGTTAACAGACCAGCTCAAGTATCAAAATTGTCTTAGCACGTCTACATTTAAGGCCTTTTCATGGACCTCCGTCTAAAAAAAGCCGGCATAGGTGTTTTGCCACTGACTGTCCGCAGACCACCCTGGTGGTGAACAGTCGTACCCGCCCACACTACGGAAATATTATCAAGCGGGCGATCTGAAGGCGGCTTAGCACACGTGCCGGTCAGGCCGTGATAAGTCACCGCACACGTGGTCACTCAGACGCCGTCCCGTCAGCCAACGCGCGCCGCGCCGCGCCGCCCCAGCAGTGGCGGGAATACTAAACAGCGGCATGAACCGAAGCGAACTGGAGCGAGGGCATTAGTCGAGTGAGCGAACACAATCAGTCAGTAGCGTTAAACTGCAGACATCCGCTATTTGACCCGAGCAGGTGCGGGTGCCGGCGACTGACTCTTTTATCTTGCCTCCCAGTTCTAGTTGGTGAGCAGTTCACGCACATGACGTTGTTAAGCAGCCGATGCACGCACACACACACAGCTGTCATCATCACCATCATCATCAGCAGCAGCAGCAGCTTGGATAGGCCATGGGCTAGCTTTTGTCAACACGCATCGACGGTAAATCTCTCAGTGCACGCAGACGGCAATATTTTCACACACATCTTTATTCACCGTATTCGGTAGACAAGAAATAAACAAGGAATAAACAAAAAAATAAAAAAAACTTAACTAGAACTTAACTAAGACTTAACTAAAGTTGTTCACACGGACACACGTGGGGCGACTAGCTGAAAATGCTGCAAGGCTGAAAAGTGACGACGGAGTAGACACCGAGTGACATTTGAACGGTTAAAGAAGGACACGCATCTCTGTTACCAAGCAGTATGACTGCTATGCGATTCGTATAGTAAAGCGCAATACAGATTATAACTACAATACAAGAATACTTCTTCAATGGTTATAACGACGTAACGTGGAAAATGAGATGTGCACATTTTGGTGGTTTTTCTGTTTGTGCATGATTTTACACAGCTATTATTTACGAAATATTGGTAGTACAAAAATAATAAAAATTAATAATAACAAGTTCTTCTGTTGTATTCGCCAGGTGGCGGCTTGATTCAGTAGTTAGTAAATTTTTTTACAGCAGGTGCCCACATTAGGAGCATGCCATATTAGGGCACTTTTCCCCATGCGTGGTACACGTGCAGCAAAAAAAATAAATGATTCATAAATAAATGAACACACCATTAGATGCAGATGCAGAAATCGATGATGACGTCACGACGACAAGAACCAATCGCAGCACGGCGACGAGGAAGCCACGCCCACTCCAAAAATGCATCATCTAGAGCCGCATAGCGTTAGATACAGCAGCTGATATAGGCCTCTATCACTGCAGGCGATGCATCACCGTTGACATATTAAAAACCGCGTACGAGAGATGAGCATCGTCGGGACGGTAAAAGCACGAGACGAAATGCGAAAATGAAGAATTGAACGCTGCTATCTGTGATCCATCGCAATGTCACGTGGTCCACCAGGCTATGACGTCGGCGATGACGTCACATGGCTAGTAGGTTTGCACGCATGCGCAGACGTGACGATGAGCGATGGGATGGACCACGGTAAATCATGTTATAAATACCGAGTGTCCAAAACTGTCCATCGATTGATGACGTCACAGCGACTGTTGCGTCTAGTCTAAACGCCGGCAATGACCAAACCAACGACAAATGTATCTGCGCGACACACAGAGCAACATCACGATGTTGTGTCATAATGTCCCATGCATTAGCACGCAGCGCGAACGCTAAAATATTTGATTTTGTGCACACTTGGCTATTTGTCAGTTTATTGATATGTGTTCTTTTTTTCTTTTTTTCTCTCATTGTTTGTATTGTAAATACGTTGTAATTGCTACCATCTGTTGTGGTGAATAAAGATGTTCATTTTGCTGCAAAACCTCTCTCATACAGCGCTAGCAATTGCCCCTATATTATAACTACACATTTCTCACTAGTGTGGTCTGTCTGTCTGTCGTCTGTCACGTTTCTACGTCCTGCTTAAACCGTTCGATGGACTTTTAGATGTCATTAGGCATTAACGTACGCCAAAAGGCAGACGACCGCAAACAGTGACGTCATAGCAAGAAAAAAATCCCCTCTCCTAAATTTTGGTTGTCGGAAAATTGTTGGAAATTGTTTTTGTCACAAAGTTTTGGTCCAATGTACAAAATGTGGGGCTAAAAGCCTTTATTATGAAAAAATTTTGATGTAAAATTGAAATTTTAAGCAAACATTTTATCTTGTCAACAACTAGCTACTTTTTGTCGGAATTTCTATTTGTAAGCAATTTTTTTGAAAATAATTAAGTAGCCTTTTCTGACGACCCCACAGATCATAACTGATAACGTACATCGCGTTCAAACTTTAACTTGGGAGTCGTTCGCAGAAAGCACAGCGATACTGCAAAAGCGGAATAAATAGACATATACCAATAATAGTCAGTGGTACTTACAGCTTGCTGAGACGGTGACGTCACGTAGCACGTGCGACCCGCAGGATGCTAAGAGCAGACAGTCTGATCGTGCAACCGTAGGCAGCAGTTGCAGCAACTGCAGACGACAGGCGGCGCTGCGGACCGCATCAAGTAGCCTACTGCGCTGCTTGCTTACTGACCAACCAACCAGTCTATAGTCGCTGCTGCTGCTGCTGCTGCAGACAGAGGCACCGAGTTTTTAGACGTCACTCTTAGGGGCGGAGCAAACTCGACTTTCCTCTTCGCCCTTCCCTTCTTCTTTTCCCCTCTTGTATTTTTTTCTGCCATTTTACTGTCCTTTTCTGTCCACCCAGCTCTCTCTATCCAGCTACGGCATCTGGACGGATGAATGCGGTTAGCTCTCACAGCCGGGTAAAAGTACACGAGTCAGTTCATCGTGTTGTTGTGTTTTGGTGCCGTGACGTCGTTGACGTTGATCGAATGGTCGCCAACGTTCTCGACGATGGCACGGCACCCATTTCGATGCCAGAGCACTTTGTCTTCTGAAGCGCTAATAAGCTGTGTCGAGCTCACGTTTTCCTTCCGCAGCGCACACAAACTATGCAATTGTACAAATCGTTTCGCAGTCGGGCTGACACATTCTGGGGCAAAAACCGTGCCTTTTTGTCGCTTGCACGATGTCGCATTTGTATGTTTAAGCTCAAGCTCAGTTTGGATGTAAAAAAATTCAGGCTTGGATTAAGATTGAAACAAGAGGCCGGGACGCAGAAAATCGACATATTCTACTGTTTCCAATAAATCGTCAGAAATCAATCGAACGCTAATAGGTCATGGGGGTGATCACCTCCGGCGGTGTAAGCGCCTGTGATCACAGACTGTGCTAGATAGCAAGGCCGCTACCGCTACTCATTAGCAGTCACCATTGTAGGCCTACCGCATGCACGCGTGGTTCTCGGCCTACAGAACTACATTACAGACTACAGAGTGAGGAGGACAACGATCAATCAGTGTCTGCAGGCTTGAACGAGAACGGTCCTGGATGATAGCATGGTTATAATGCCACCGCGACGTGACTCAACCAATCAGTCTCAGAGGTTCCTGGTCTGGTCTTTTTATCATTAAAAGTTGCAAGACTGAAACCGGCTACAGCTGGGCGATCATCGAAGCACGCAACACGAGGTCGACTGAGTTACAGTTAAGTATTTGGTTACAAATGACATGCCACAGAAAGGATTATTACACATTCGGCAGGAGTGGCTTAAAAGGTGTACAAGGGGACAGAACTGAACCGGAAAAACGAAACGAAAGTTAAGTTTTATTATTTCTTTGCTGTTCATTTCTTGTCTACCGTATTACGGTAGTGTGAAACGAAAGCCGCTGCAGCAGTTTGTTTAATTTCTGTCGCTTTGAACAGGCCTTTACGGTGACGCACTTAAATGCAGTTTGTTGCTCGTGGTTTTATTTTTGGATTAAATCCTGCCGTGAAATAGTGTGTTTATCTTGCGAGCACGGTGATAATAAACATACAGTCTTAAACTAAGCTTACACACAACACGTAAGTTATTACAAAGTAGGTTCGTCACAGATGCTTCGGCATGCCTATAAAGAGGTACAAGGTACATTAGAATTCAGCTTTTTTTCTGATACCCCTCCGAAGATTCGACGGTAAAATAACTAGCTATCATTTCCAGTGTTTGAATTGCCGGGGGTTGGGGAGATGAACCACCCAACTGTTTTCTCAACTTTATTCCTCTAATAGGCCTACACTGTCAAATTATGTACAGCCTTGTACAGGGGATCAGCTATCTACTGTATGCATACAATTTACATCACAATTTTGTTCTGTCTCCGACCTTCGAAAAGTTCAACCCCCGGGTAATTTTTCACACTGATCATATCCAGTCAACGTGCGAGACAGATGCTTTGTTATCACAGATCAGTGATCACACCTATACGAATAGCTACTATATAGAGTTTGGATAGCAAATTGAAACCAACAGAATGTTTTCTGATCTGCCATGAAACTTCAAGGCAATCATAGCACACCCTGACGCAAGAACGTATTGTGCGCTTGCGCAAAGCACCTGCTTCGAATTAGGACAGCTAGTTCTACTAATCTTCCATTTCTGGTACCAATCAGGCGGCAACAAGTTCAGTCTCATACCGGATATCATAGAACTCTTAAAATAAGGACTGACGGTGGCCATGCTCAGGTCCGCGAACTTGGGTCCATCGGTATTTTTAGTATTTTTTATTATAACCTTGTCAAACGTGGTCCGTTCGCTACAAAATTTTGTACACGTAGTGCCACAAACAAAGTGAACAAATTCTGCAAATTTGGTAGCTGTATGGTTTTTGCTTTTACGTGTGTACATATATTGTGGTTAAACCGTAAGTCGGTACGTACCGTTTAGCCACAATATATGCATACACGAAAAATTAAAAATCATACAGTAACCAAATTTGCAACAATTGTTTACTTTGTCTGTGGCAAAGTTTGTAGCAAAAGGGTCGCGTTTGAAAAAGTTATAGCAAAAATGGTTAAAAATACTGACGTACGATTTAGCCAAAATATAAGCTCACACAAAAAGGAGTAATCATACAGTCACAAAATTTGCAGCATTACGTGTACAAAAATTTTGTAGCAAACGGGTTAACGGACCACGTTTGACACAGTTACAGTAAAAAAAAACTAAAAATACCGATGGACCCAAATTCGCGAACCCGAGAGCGGCCGCCGTCAGTCTTTATTTTAAGAGGTCCATACCGGATATACACGAGCTTACAGGACGTGTGTCTATGTGTCAAATGATCAAATGACTTTTAATTAGGCCTACTATAGACGCCAGTGACATCTGGCGTCATTTAAGAGTCATGAACCGGCTTTGTTCTTTGTATTGCGACAATTAAGTCAATATGTTTCGCCGACTTTCAACTTTCTACGCGTTAAACGTGAGATCGAAGTTGTTGACAACTTGTTGCGCACCTAGCCAAAATGTAACAATAGCACATTCGCTCTTCTAGACTTACAGCGACTAATGCTCCGACTTGTGCAAACATGCTATACTATTTTGGGCTTGCGTAGGCCTATATGCCGTTAAGTATCATAATCTGGCTAAATTGATCCCACTTGCGTTCTAAAGCGTATTTATCTAACTGTTTATAGGCAAAATTAAGACACTTTTTCAGACAAGACCCTCTAGTCTAATAAAAAGATAAACACACTACTCTTTGACATCAACATGCACAAAAAATCGATATGCCAGAGACTAGGCCTATTTTTAGTGGGCGCCCCCGCTATAATGACTAGATGCATCTTAAAGCAAGAGAAAATTTTTCATGAAAATGCATTATTTTTGCCAAAAAGTAAACATTTTCTCGGGGGGAGGACAGCCCCCTCCCAACATTCCACCCACTACCCTTCCGCCCCTAGGCCTATTCAAAATTTTTCGATTATAGCCACTGGTTATTTTGGTGGATGGTGAAAAATGGAGAATCCATGTCAGAAATTGTCCCTAGTCTAGGCCTATACGTTTATGCCTTTAATACTATGTGCATTTTTTGCAAATGTATGCCATTGGGTGGGCTCCGAAAAAAACATGTTCTGTGCAATGGAGTGATTCATGCGATGTCATCCAAGGTCGTTGATTTCCGCGAAATTGAAAGCGCGTACGCAACTTGCATCTTGGTCCTATCTTGTCCCGTTTCTAAATTACTGCAATTTATGCACAAAAAGCAGCCACTGTTTCCCACGTCTCACCCGTACTTGACCTGGAATTTGAAGATGTAGGCTATTTATTCGACAACACAGTCATTGGTGAGGCTTCGAAGCGCGAAGGTTCCAGAATTGTTCATTTTTCTTTCGAAGCAGCCCAACGACTATACAGTAATTCAGCTTCTGTATAATGGTCAGACGTATGGATGGACACGACTACTTCATGTGCATCGCTGCTATTAAGGGCAATGTTTATGATGCTATTACAGCATGTCACAGCAAAGCCATGGTCAGAATATTACACTCGGTATACATTTAATGAATATAGTATAGCATTAAACGGCCACGGACCCTTAGCCCAATCACATCCACTTGCACTGCTATGGTCTAAATACGTCCAACTACCGTAACGATGTTGCTATGGCTTATAAGAATGCAGAAAGCATCGCGCATCATTGAGGTTGGTTGGTTACTAAAAGGTTACACCAGCCAAACTGTCACCTAGACCTACGGTGTACTGCCATTCGCCGTTGCAGGACCCAAAGCCTGGAATCATCAGCTTCCGGCGTCTAACTCAGTAAATTCTCCTTCAAAAATGGCATGCTGTCAAGACATTCTTGTTCCGATTATTTTTACCGTCTATATGGGGACATGAAAAATTGTGTCTATTAATAACTTACTCATATAGACGGGCCTATAAGTCGTCGTTGCTATTAATTTACTATTAGACCTATCCTACTATGCGTATACATAAGCACTATGATCGTATAAGAATGTACAAATTCTCCGAGAGATGAACGGGCGGTCATAAGAATGCAGTTAAAGTGACCGTAGTTTTTACGCGCGAAAGCAGCTAGGCCTAGGCCTACTGCTTTCAGCGCGTCTTAGCCATCGCAATTCTGTCCGTCCGTCTTTCCGTCTGTCTGTCACACGGGTGGATCACGCAAGCTAGAATCACCAAATTTTCAACGTCGGCTGACGGGAAGACTCTAGTTTTCAGAAACCGTAAAGCTTTTCTATAAATTCGAAGGGGGTCACCCCGAACGAGGGCGCTAAATGAGAGGAGTGGGCAAAATTTGCGATTTTTGGCCAATAAGTCGCTGCATCTCAGTAACGGTGCGAGATAGGGGCTAGGTTACTATTAATCACTAATAGGAAGTCGTATACTGATTCTTGATTGGCGCCGAATTCAATGACCTTGAATGACCTTGATCGCCAAAATAGGGGGTTTTATGGATTTTTTGGCGATTTCGGGCTGCGACACAAGTCTATATCATTCACAAAATGGTGCCACGGAACTATCGTTATGCGATCCAGATAGAGAATTTGGTATTTGTATATTAACTTAGCGTGAACACCCCAATTTTTAGCCAAACTACTGAACCTTAACTGCTATAGGCTTACGCGCGTCTCGTGAGCATTGGCTCAAATTTCTTGTTATCAACTAAACGTTGAATTAACACCACCAGTTGCATGAAGGTCGAACATTTTTGCACTTTTCCCAGTCATGCATCCTGATCGAGAGATTTCTCACGTTAGGCCTGTATAATATTAGCAAAACGGTCAAGCTCCTGCAGAGTCCTGCTAAACAGGTCTATATGCACAGACGGGCGGGTCGTGTCAGCGCTAAAACGACGTAGGCTTATATTTATCCCCGCCAAGGAGGTAATGTTTTTGCCGGTTTTTGTTTGTCTGTTTGTCTGTTTGACTGTTAGCAAGATAACTCAAAAAGTTATCGACAGATCTTTCTGAAATTTTGAGTGAATGTCGGGCATGGCACAGACTACCAGCGATTCAATTTAGGGAGTGATCCGGCAAGAATCCTGGATTCTGGATCACTTTGAAATTTTCGTTAGCATGGGCCTTGAGGGAAACCGCCGTTGTAGCTATGGTGCTGGCACCTGGCGAACAACATGGCGTTGAATCAAGTTTTTTCAAGGTCACATAGAACTAGGTCAATGTAAAAAATGCAACTATAGTTTGAAACGCACTCAAAACTTCTGCTTGTTTAATTTCGTCGGACAAGCTGTGTCGGAACAACATGGCCTTGGCGGAGGTCTGGGGGCTATGACTGCTTTCTAGTTCTATTTAATACTAGCCTACTCGCGTCGGCGCATTGCATTAGCGATCGTCTAAAATAAATCTTGGCATGACGTCACTCAAGACGTCACGTGACCGAACACGGTCTGTACGTGTCACGTGACGTGGCATCTGACCAGACGTTTAGCTCATCAGTAGCCGTAACACGCTAGCAGCAGCACAGAGTGTTCTGTTCTCGAATCTCGAGTCGGTTCGAAGACATGTCCGCTACCATTTATTGACTTTATTTGAGTTTTAGAAACTGGAAAAAATAAGTTCAAAATGGACTTTAAAAATAAAGTTTAGTCGATTCATGTAGTAATAGTCTACGCCTAGTGCATACATTACTGTAGATTTAGGGGCCTATGCTTGTTTAATCAGCTAATATTTCCGCCTGTCGCGTTCACCACAAAGTAAAAGTTTTTGTAACTGTCGAAGTAAAACATTTTACTACTTGGACGCTCTTTCTGTTTCCCAAGTTTCAAAGCAATGTCGAGCTAAAAGACTCAACGACTTTCATATTAGTTCATACTTCCACGGCACGCAAACAACCACCTCTATGTTAGGCCTACTTGCTGTAAGTTTCAAGGAGCACTGGGAAGTCGACGTGTCGTCACAGACAAAATTACACGCAAAATTTTCGGCGTCACTAATCGCAACTTGACAGCACAACCCGTCAACGAAATCAGCGAATAAAGGTAAGATTATAGTCATCACAAACGTCGTAGTTTATCAGCAGTGTGTAATCGTTGTTGACGGAACGACAGGCGTTACGAGTGGTGGAAATAATGGCGCCGATCATTGCCAGTTTTAAATCAATAACTTTCTGTTCAGGTAAAACTTGCACCTCTATAATTACTTTCACTTTCCGCCCATCTTTACATGCAGCAAATTTACGATAAGCGGAAATACCCATAATAATAACGTACTGTGCCACCTGTGGATGCATTTGATGATATAATTAAAGGTCAATGAAGATGACATTTTAAGACAGCTAACAGACAAGGTGACAACTCGAAAACTTATCAAACACAGACTTAGGAAACCAACGACTGAGTACGATTTTTCCATATTTTACTAGGCCCCAATGGTTTGATGTGCGATCTAGGATGTCTCTCAGAATAAAGTCGACCACCCACAGCGATGAGCTGGTGGCGGGGGTGGCTAAACTACTTTCAGACACAACTCGCAGACATACCGACGTGCAAATCAAGGTGGGCGGCAAAGTCTTCCACAGTCACAAGCTTATACTGGCGCTCAAGTCTCCGTACTTTGATCAGAAGTTATTCCCATCATCATCATCATCATCATCATCATCAGCAGCAGCAGCAGCAGCAGCAGCAGCATCCAACAAGCAGATTGTATTGAATGACATCACTGCCGACGTTTTTGAAAAAGTGCTCGAGTTTATGTACACCGGGGAGATGCAGTTGAGCGATCGAAATGTCGAGCATATTTTGAGAGCTGCTGACCTCATGCAATTGACTGAACTTATCACATTTTGCGTTGGCTACTTGACGGACAGTCTTTCCTCGGCCACTTGTCCTCGCTACTGGAAGCTTGCTGAAGAAATGAATCTCGCTACATTGGCTTCAGCTTGCAGGCGTCTGAGTGTAAAACAGAGTTAATATCAAAAAATTTGATACACTTGGCACTTTATGTCCAAATTTCTAGCACTTTGGTTGAAACTTTATCCAATTGCCCAGTAATTGTGTAACTGCTGAGAGTAAATATTCGAAATATCGGCCATTTGAGTAAGCACAGGCAGGCATAGGCGGATTCAGGGGAGGGGGCAAAGGGGCCATGCCTCCAATATGCCAAAGTCGCCTTTTTTGCCTAGCAAATGCAGTGCATTTCTGCAGTAAAACTAATAAAATTTATACCCAATGTATGCATTTTAGGGAGTTTTCATGCCCAAAAAACCGTTTGCTTCCGGGGCTGTGCCCCATCGCCAGGGTCCTCCCCAAGAAGTCCACCTTTGTTTTCGGCTTTCGGCGTCAATTTTTGGCTCTTGGGGGCTAGTTCGCCTTTTGTGACTCCAATTCCTGGCTATGCCTACGTAAGAGTAAGTAACAATAAACAATAAATAACGCCACGGGAGTTTAAACCATATAAACCTAAGTGAAACAAACGCTACAATAAAAACCAGAAAGGGTTTTTTTTGGAAAATTAGGGGGGAGTTGATTATAATTATTATTTTGCATTTTTCATAATATTCACGATGTCTTGCAACCAGAAGGGTTCTGTGACGCTTAGAATGCACCGAATTCGTTTTTCGCGCTGGGTGAGCTCATGACGCTCCCCAGATTACCTAGTCGGCTAGGGAGAGGGATACATTCTCCCCATTCCCCTCCCGACGACGCCTGCGGCGCCTCACCTTAAGTTTGGGGAGGATTGCTCCAAGGACTTAGGAGTATAGACGCCCTTGAATAACGCTTTTCATGGCATGCAAGTCAATCTCCATGGCAGTCTTTGTATTACTGCTGTATTTCTATACTATTATGGTCATAGAAAAACCGAAATTTAGCACATAGTCCACAAAAATACGCTACTGTGACCTTAAAATCTAAAAAAAATTTCTGCGGAGAGGGCACTCCACCCCTCTTGGCGCCTTCGGCGCCTCGACTCGGCTCGCGCCTTTGGCGCTCGACCTTGCATCCCCCCAACTTGAACTCCTGGATCCGCCTATGCAGGCAAGGAGATGCATTCTCTATGCATTGATAGCAGTGTTGACAATGTTCTGCTTCAGGCTTCAAACAGTCGCTTTTTGAATTCACTGATATTCCTAAACAGCGTCCCATAAAAACTCGCTGCTGCATAGCACAGCAATTACTGTCGAATGGAATGCGATCGCGGCTGTTAAGGGCTACACATCTGAAATGATTGAATTTACTGATGTTTTTGTTTCTTTGTAGCCCATGTTGCATTTGTTCATTTTAACGCTGATATCGTGTGTTTTTTAATTTCCCCAGGTAGTGCAGAAGCATATGTTGCGTGAGGCGGAAACCTGAATAATCATTTGATGACAAGTTGTATCAGGAATAGTTGTACCGAAAATTATTAAAATCCGATAATCTGCCTTCCACAGATCACTGTCTTGTTATCCTGTCATTGATACTTACTCTGTAGTCTGTTCGTACTATTTTGTTGCTGATGGCAAACAAGAGTGTGCAAACCTCTGCAAAGACTAAAAATTCCTAACTAATAAAAAACTAAGAAACAAGAACATATGAATTTGTGAACATACACCATGTCCCAAAATTAGCAACACCCCTACAAAAATGTTAGCGTAAAATCGATGACATCTGACAAATTATTTTTTTATACAAAATTTGAAACATTCATAGACACAATCATTCTGAACTACTCTTTAAAGTCTAGGCTCAAAGTGGCCCCTTTTGGCCTCGACGCAGGTACGCCAATGCTTGACTGCCCTATTAGTAACAACGCGTTGAATGTAGGCCTAACCCTAATTATCTGTCCCATTGCTATAGCATAGCATGGGACGGATTATAAAATCACTTCTGTCATACTGTCATTCTGTCTGTAAATACTCCTACGGCCGCAATTTTGATGAAATTTTGCACAGTGATTCGGGGCCCGAAAAGTAAGATCGAGTTTGTTTGGGATAAAAATCTGATAACTCCTTCCCTATTTTACCCAAATTTTTAGAAAAATTGCATTACGGCCTATGGGGACTTCAAAGCGGTATAACTCGGTCCCCGTAAAAGATAATTGCTCGCTGTTTTCATCTACCCCCCTATTTTCGGGCCAGGCTATCCGATGGTGTCATTTAAATTTTTCCCCTGCCGACCCCTGTTGCCATGACAACGAATTTTGGGACAAAATTGACTACAACTCGGCCCCTGTAAAAGACAATTGCGCCCTGTTTCACCTACCCCCTTATACGCAGCTGCTAGGCTATATAGCGTGGCAATGGGACAGATACGTCGTTCCACAGAACGTATTTCTAGCGTAAACAAAAAACGATGTTACGTTGAGCACACATGATAGAGTGCGTACGTCATAATGGGTGTGACCATTAGTAGTGTTAATATAGTGCAGTGTACGATATCTCGTTAAAATCCATGAACTACAAACTAAATTGGGCGTGCTTGAATCAGGGGGGGGGCAAATTTTGGGACACAGTGTATGAAACGTGTTAATTATTTGACTGTTCCCCGATTTTCTGACTGAAAACTCTTGCAGAAGTTGTTTTGCACTAAGTATATTTGGTTTTATATAGCATGTGTCTTTTTGATAATTCTATAATATGTACAGTAGTTGTGCGTACATTTCATATGCTGCCTTGTGTAAAATAAAATAGACAAAAAATGAAGTTTACTGTTGTTAGTAGTAAAATAGCAGGTGAAATAAGAAAGTATAAACAACACAGTATAAATAGGACAAAGCTGATATCCTGCTAAGTGACTAAAACAACAAAAAACAGGGAACAAGTAAATAATGAGATATTGTTAGAAGCGCGCCACAACATAAATCTTCTGTAAACATCTAACAGATGTTGCATCAGTTAGTCATTTCAGGCAGGTAATGCGGTTCAGCTGAAGCAAATGGCAGCAAACTGTTAACAATGATATGTGCAACCAAGAACAACTAACAACAGGACACATTTCGTGGAAATATGAAAAGAGGGGGAGCCCAGGTGCACGGACAGCAAAAATATTCACGTTGGGATAGGACTGGTCTGCTCCCTTTCTCTTATGCTAACAGAAGAACGCTTAGTAACACTAGAAAGCAGTCATAGCCCGCATACCTCCGCCAAGGCAATGTTGTTCGCTAGGTGGCAGCACCATCTTCGGTTTTGCAGCGGTTTCCCTTATGCCCCATTGAAAGCAATGGTAACGAAAATTTCAAAGTGATCCAGAATCCAGGATTCCT
>Ga0209367_1004875_pt1 | contig 18592 bp, 14 predicted proteins | sample WorMetLIZISLAND2_FD_187412 | JGI IMG/M metagenome (GOLD analysis project Ga0209367, IMG submission 187412) | Marine gutless worms symbiont microbial communities from Max Planck institute for Marine Microbiology, Germany - Olavius geniculatus... ... | reverse complement strand
CGGACTTGTAATCCTGAGGTCACTCAGGGGCGCAGGTTCGACTCCGCACCGGGACACTGCCGGGTAACGACCTTAGGCAAGTTGTTCACACACATGTGCCTCTGTCACCAAGCAGTATAATTTGGTACCGGTCAAGGGGCGGTGATGCCCCGAGGCTGGGAAGGTAACCGTAGGTCTGTCGTCGCACTGGCCATGCGTCACGGACTTGAGTGGTCTATCCACCTACGGGCTCAACGACCTAAGGAAGGGAGATGAACACCCCGCCTACGCCCCAGTTGGGGCATGGCGCCTTTACCTTTACCTTTACAAGTAAGCCTAGAAGTACCAAGTTCTCGTGCACCATAAGCCTTAAAATATCGCAAGTAATTATCAATTAACCGAATACATCAATAAGCACTTTTTTCAAATAAAAATGCCAGAAGCTTAAAATATTAACTATGAAAACATTATCAGTTTAAATAATTTTGATGAATTTATTTCGCAGAACGGCAGATAATGTTAGAAACGAAAATAAAAAATTAAAATTAAATTTAAATTAGTCTGACGTGAGCTTAGACGTTTAAAAGTTATCCTCTTCAGACAAAATAGCAATTTTTGATCAATTTTTATAGCTTAAATTTAATAATGTTTTTGATTAACCATGTTTTAGTGCACATATGGGTAATGTGCACTGTTTCGCCCACACCGCAAATTTTTTTTATAATCGAAATTGAAGACGGAAGCAAAAAGAAAAACAAACAAGACATATTCAAGCTTTGCTTAATATGTACTGTTCGCAGCAGCAGCAGCAGCATCATAAATACAAAAACACGCACATAAACCCACTTCACTTTGATATTTAATAGAGTTTTTGCGGTTGTCAAGGTACATGTCCGTGTGTAAATTTTTTCAAGCTAAATGCGGCAATTTGTAAGTTATCGCGTCGACAACTGTTTTGTCATATTTCGCAATAATGAAAAATAACGAAAATCTATCCTAGATCCGTATACCGATCCCAATCAGCACCAAAATTTTGCACATTTTTGCAAGAGCCAAGTCTAACCCGACGGGTTAATTTCAGCGAAGTTCGTGCATCGATTTATGAGTTATCCTGTTAGCAGGAAAAATCTCGGTGACGATGCTGAAAACAATACTGTCGTCGCTCTACCGCGGACAGTAATAATTTACGAAGCGTCTGTTTTACACCAAAAACAGGAGATATGTGTATAATTTAAATGATAGACAACCGCAAGACAAAGACGTGCGAATTAAATATCGACAACGCAAATTCACAAACAAACAAAAAACAAAAGTTGTTTAATTTGTCTTAGTCTGCTTTGCAACAATATTAACGCGATGTAGCAAAGACAAAGTTTATGCAGGCGACTTAAAGAGGTGCAACAGATAACAGATAACGTTCAGATAACAAGAGAGTGAGATCTGACAACAACATTTCCTTTCATTTATATTCCGTACTTTCAAAGTGGTTGCAAAAATGTAGGTTCGGGCCTCCATTTAATGCAAAATAGGCCTACTGTTCGTTTTAATATAATCTTTGTTTCGTTGAGAAGTGCCTTTCTAATATTTAAAAAATTAGTTTGAAATTACCAATTATTAATAAATATTTATTAACTCAACAGTGTCGAAAAATACTAGTGATAGCCTGCGTCCTGATTTCTTTTTCGATACAACTAGAATGATGCAGGCAGAACAACGCATTTGCTATCGAATCGGTCGCCACCCGCGCCGACATTTTAGTCTCAGTCTGGCTTCTCCCGACCGACGCCAGCTTGCTGTCGGAGTTTTATCGCAGATTTCTCGCAGTGAAAAAAGGACTCTGCGAGTCATCGAAGAAGTTTCAGCGTCGTTTTATGATCTAAAACGCGAAAGTTTTATACGGCGTCGTTGAGAAAGCAATGTCAGACTTGGAGTAAACTATTGCACCTATCTCGATCGCCGCCGATAGTCTCTGATCCGGTAAAAATGATTTTTGCTCGCACTATTCACAGATTGCTATTTTATGACGTGCAGCAGGTAAATGGCCATAAATTTTTGTTTGCTGATTAATTTATATTCAGTGTTTTATGATAAACCTACATACGATGTTGACCTCTTTATTTCCGACGACACTCCACCATCTACTCAGTATGTGTGTAATGCGACATATTTTTTGTTCGCAAAATCGTAGTCATAATTCTGTTTACGTGTGACCATCAACGTACATTTTGTTGTTTGTTTTACGTTTGCATTCACGAAAACTGCTTTGTTTTTGGTATAGTGACTTTCGTCATGCCTGACAGAGCCTACTATGAAACCATATTTAAACAGATTAACCAAAAACAAACACAAACAATGATCAATTAGACAAGAAGGTCTGTACAAGTAATCCACGGTTGAAAACTAATGTTAGAGTTTTTAAATACTGTCGCAAATAATACGATAAAAATTTACAATATATTAATATATTGCTTGTGATCCGTCTGTTTACGGAAGCTGCAGTTAAATTAAGCACAGTGTGCGTGGCAAACACGTCAGCATAATAATAGGCCTAATGTTAACGCACATGCTGTCTCAGTAGCCTGTGTAATGCGATGCACACAGCATCCTAATAGATCCGGGTTACGTGTAGGCTACTGATGACGATCAACGCAGGCCTTTATTTTGTGCCAACAATTTCTTGCTGCTACACAGTTTCTCATGTTTACACCGTCGATTTTACGCTCGTTACTGTTGTGTCGTGTGTTTTGGTCACACACATGACTTCAATGAGTTTTGCGATCGTTCGAGTTGCGTTCGAGTTATCGTCGAGGAATTGCGAAGAACATTTCCTCGACACTGAATTGACACTCGAGGAATTTCCGAGTTGAACTCGAACTCCTCGGTTTTTCCTCGACTCGAGCCGTTCGGACTCAACAATCTACGCTTCTCGACTGGAATAGTGGGTTATCGACACTCGCGACACGTTATCCCACTATACGCCTAGACAGTGTGGTAATAATAGGCGTTTGAAAGTGGAATATTAGGTACCGTTGATTTACTTGCAACGTAGACTTTAGTGGGAGTGATTCGAGTTGGAATGAAGTCCGTCTGCCGTGTATCGTTCGTATTTACCTGTAGTGTATAAGGCTAGTGCTGTGCGCCAGCGTGTGGCTTCAAGCTAGGGCCTACTGCTGCTGCAGCTGGACGGATGCAGCAAGATGTATTCCATTTATCGCATTAGATACTAGACATAGGTTTGCAGAGAAACAGGCAACGACTTCATGGAGGGGGATAATTGGCGTGATCGCCCCTTACGGCAAAAAGCTTGTGGCGTCACCGCCCGCGCAATCATTTGATTTCTTAGAATTTTTTTGCAACCGTAGAATGAAAAAATGTCTGCACTTTGGTGTCTCGTTCAACCGTATCTTACACATATATATTTTTTATCATATTTGTTGCCTCCCAAACCGAGGAGTAAAAATGCAAGAGCATCGTCGTGCAAATAACAAACAAGAAGCACATCTGTCGCTAGGATAACCGACCGTACTGGTTGTCAATAACCTTCAAGGTCATCCAAGGTCAATGGTTGTCAGGCCGATGAATTTTATCTAATCTGAAAGAACGTATGCCAGTTTCTATTAATGATTAATAGTAATTTTGGCCATACCTCTCACCGTTTCCGAGATACGGCCATTTACAGCTTAAAACTATTTTATTAAAAATTGCAGCCAAAGCGCTGCAGATGGAAATGTGATTACTATTAACAGCCTATAGGAAGTCACCAGCGCTCTATCCGATGGTGCTATCGCCGACCCCTACGACTTATCGTTTAGCCACCATACCGTTCGATTGGCATACCATAGTGTGTTATGACCTTTCAGCGTCATCCAAGTTCAGCGATTTGCACGTCATTTGAAAGCCAATATGCGACTTTCTGTTAGTGATCAATAGCAACCTAGGCCATATCTTGCACCGTTTTGCCACAGACGTGACAGACGGACAGACAGACAGGCGGACGACGACAACCATGCCAATAGCTCGACCGTTACTTAGGAACGGTCGGCTAAAAACGCGTTGTATCTACCTCATAATGGGTAACGTAAATCGTTTGGCGGTTTTTGGTACATTTCAAGGCTGAAAGGGCGTGCACTTTTTGTCACTTGCATTTGTATTGTTAATGGGCTGAAGTAACTTACAGTAATCCACTGGAGTCCGTAGCTGGATTTACAGGTTGGAAGGAAAAAGAGGAAGAAAAAAGAGGGAAGAAAAGGGAGGAGAAAGGGAGAAAAAAGGAAAAGGAGCAGAGATTTTATACAGGCCTATATTCAGTCATTATATTGCATCTTATTGCATTTTTATTGTTGATCTGGCCAGCTGCGATATGTATCTTCTCTGTCTGACATTATCATTATCATTATACTAGAGTAGAAAAGACAGATTGCCCCCACACAGTTATTACTACAATTCGGCCCCTGTACACAGACAGAGACGAGCCGGTGCATGGCGTATGCCGACCTGACCGCGGCGACTCATTGGATGTGATTACAGATAGCGTCGGGTCAGCCTTGCCGATCATTGCTCTCCGGGGGTCTGCCCGGGCCGCAGCCTTATCGATCCGATCCGTCCAGCCGCCTGCCTCCCTCTCTGCCGCCGCCGCATCTATGTATTGCTACAGCGCCGGGCGTCATCGATATGCACCGTATGGCGAGGCCGGGAGACGGGATGAACTGGAGGGGAAGAGAGAGGACAGCTAGTGGTGAAAGGAAGAGAGAGAGATGGAAAGCGTTGGTTGCATGGCTATATACCGTATGTAGAAATCGCAGCCGACCGACACGACATGCTCTCGTGGCGCCGTGCATTATTAAACCGTGCACAGTCGTAGACAGACACTATAGCGCAGCTGCAGCAGCACCTGCTTGCAACTGATGCAGGTTATGATCACAGCAATACACAAACTGAGCGTTTGATGCACGACTTGACCTACAAGATCTATGAAGATGTCATAATCACAGATGATTTTAATGTGGCCTAAATAATAAGCGTTATTTTTAGGACCACGTCAGGAAACGAAACTGTCGGAACGGAAAAAATTTTTAAACGCTGCCTGAAGACAAAAGTATATAAACAACATGGCTTATCCCTGCTGCAAACTTGCAAAGTGTTCTCTTTAACAGTTCTATTCATTACAGCAATTGAGCCAAACCAGCGCGGGTTCAAAACTTAGCAAACCCAGGGTGTATTTTGGTCTGAGTTGTCGATAGGCCCATATACAGATTAGAAAATGGTGGATTTTAGGAGATGTTTAGAAATTGTCGTAGACCGCACACCATGTATTATTTTCTTCGTAGTAGAGGCGGTGAAAGTTTTTGCCGACACAAAGCTAATGCTCCTTTCTAAAAGAAAGTGACTGGAAATGTTGGCGAAAGATATATGCCTACGCCGTGCACGATAGAGCATGATAGAGCAGTGCATTGCTATAGCAACGTTAAATACGGTAGCTACGCAGCAGCAGCAGCAGCAGCAGCCAGCAGTATCTTGTTTGCTTCATTCACAGTAACTTCTCCACGAATTACACTTTATCCATCACCCGGGCACGCAGGCGTCTGCTGAATAAACAGACTACGGCTCGTGCTTTAGCTTTACAACTTTGCTTTCTTTATGCATACGCTGATGCTATGTATTTACGCTTCTACTCTTTATGTTGTAGCCAACTTGCAGTTGCAGCATAGTTCGTGTGCTTCCATGTAGGTTATTACAGCGTTCTGAAATTACGTGTACGTGCATAACATAACGCGATAGCGTAATTGACATCAGTAATTGACCGTATCATGACGTGGATATTTTCAGCTATTCGGAAGTATTTGTTGATTTTTCCGTTTGGTTTCGCGTGGCTAGTTGGCTACCCGTCACTGCGCACGTTAAGTAGTTGCATCGTTCAAGCAACAAGTATCACCCTCGATTCAGTTAGCAGTAATCGCATAAACTTGACATCAGCTGCATGCAATAATGCCAATCTACATGCGTAAGTACCTTTATATATCTACGCATAAGTAGCCTTATAATACACAACGTAGCGCGATCAAAATTGAAGGTTTTAGAGTTTTGTAGCTTCAGCGCCCATATACGCCGCATTGAGCAAACAATATGCATGCACTTTATAATATTTTCTTAAAGTGATACATTTAATTAAGTAACAGAAGTAAGCCGAATAAATAAACTGGTGATATGCGCGAAAACTGGATATAGGATTTTCAATTATCTCTGCAAATTATACGTAATATATATTTTATTTAAGTCAAGTAGTTAATTTAAAGCGCATCATGCGATTATTCATATCATACTGTACTGTAGTCGTTGACAATAAAAACCAAGCTATACCTGAGACTATACCATAGCAAAGGAAACACGTTCAGTCATAACTATTTTTCTAGTAACAAAACGGCGACAGTTTTTTTGTAAAAAAAATCTTGTAGCGATATTCGACAAACTACGACACACGATGGATGCGTATGCATTTGCAATGCCGGGCGGACCGCGTTTTCTGCAGTACAGTGACATCGTATAACGCACTGACTGCCAAACTTGTACGTTACAACCAGTGGCGTGTCCGACACGTAACAATGAAGTGAATGAACTGCTTTTTCGGACTTTAAAAGACCACTTTTTATGTTGTGTACAAACAAGTATTTCGGAGAAATTGTTGCTACTAAAAGTACTACGAATTCACGAAACTCAACATAGTTGTATATTACCTTAGTATAAACCCTGTAAAGTTATATAGATCAATAGGCCTACCGTTTTTCCTTTTTTTTCTATATTTTGGCGTTTTTAATATATCATTTTTGCGTCTTTTCTGCTCGTCACGCACCATTTGTTATCAGAAATATGTCTGCATACATACTCCTTAGGCCTACTTCGTACATTTGTCATGTTAGCCCGTCGCTTGAGGCGAACAAGCAGCTGACGTTTTGATCGAGACGCGCATAGTTTGTTTCGTGCCAACTTGGCTTGAGAATAACTCATTAGTCTGACTGATTGTCGTTGTGAGTCGCCACAACCAAACGTGTCGTGATAATGCAAAAAAATGTCACACGAATCTCGGTTATTGTGAGGCAAACAAAACCCCGTCGTTTATTGCCATCGTTCTTACAAACTGCTGGTTTTAATACCTTTTTTCGTGTTGTTATTGTTTTTTCTTTCTTGATTTTTATTTCGTTTTTATCATTATTGGTAACTAAAGATATTCAGAAATATACTGTTAAGCATTCTACTATTTTATTGTTTTTTCTAGCACGTTACTTTTTCTGAATGTGAGCATTGACGATACAGTGATTGGTGTGTGTATATAATTTGTAAGTTATTTAACTTTGGAACAAGAGAATTATGCTGTGACTATTTGTAACTTTTGTTAAAAAACCTCGCTATTCGCCTGAAATTGTCGAATCGAAAAAGCTCTTTAAAAGACTGTTCAAGCACAGTTTAGCTTTGACAATGAAGAGTTCAGCGCCTAAATTATGCGTGCATTGTTGATATATTTAGCAGTTATTGTTGACTGACGTAACTGCGTTTTTATATGCTGCATGCTTTTGAGTGACATTTTTTGTGAAATAGTAGATAAATAAACTAAATGCTCCTAAAAGTTGTGGAACTGGAACACGGATAAAACTGCTTTTCAGCGCACTTATTGACTAGGCAGATCGGTTCTGTGTGCCGTTCGCTAGCCCACACAGCGGTGATCAATCGGCGTTCAATGCCACATGCGTTGCTTGGTCGGTTATCGAACTAATTTCGTCGTTGGTGGTGCAATGTCGGCTTTTGACTGAGCATAAAACTGCCCAGAAGGCATGCCTCTCGTCCATCAATTGATTTTGTCCGCTGATGTTACGCGTCACGTGCGCGTTTGAGTCAAAGACGTGTTCAGCAGGCGTGTTGTCATGCCGACCGTTGCTAAGCGCCCTTGAGTCTTGACAACGGCTCCTGGTTTGTGCGGGCGTGTAATACAACGACCGATCATACGTACACACCCATATACGCGTACATACATATTTATTTGTAAAACGTAAATGAATAAGTAAATAAACAAAACGCAGTACATGAGCTGGACACTTAACTGCCCATAACAGAAAAATCGAAAACATAGAAACACAGTGATAAAATATCTTTTTATAACATATGGAGAAAAGTCAACGTTGCACCTTATGAAGTTTCCACTAAATGTTTAAGCCTAGTTTTCGATGTTAATTTTAAAAACAAAAAATCAGCTATTGCTCACGAGACGCGCGAAAGTCTATAGCAGTTCCTGTTCGCAAACTGTCATTCTATCTCCAGCCATTTCGTCGCAGTTCATTCTTGCAGTGTGCGCTGCAGCTGAAGATTGCAAAATCAATAAAAACGCCTTATTTTGGAAGTTTAGGGTCTTCCAAACTTCCAAAGTCATCGATGTTGATACGACTGAAAAGCTCGTCACTTATACTTGTCGTGATAGACAGCATGCCCATGCCTATCTGCAACCGTTTTCACGAAAGACCGGCCGGGGGTACCGCTCTTTGATGCCCTCGTGCGCAGGTTTTCTTGAACTTAGAAAATCGACACTTGCACTGTCGAAATCTAGCTTCAATGCTGAAAATTCCGTACACAGCTTTTCTATGTCTATCGCAATTGATTTCGGCGCGATTCGCTCTTAAAATGTGTGTCGCAGCTCGAAATCGCAAAGAAAATCCATAAAACCTTTATTTTGGCGTTCAAGATCATCCAAGGTCATTGAGTTGGGTGGCAATCGAAAACCATTGTACAACTTCCTATTAGTGATTAATAATCTAAGTTTTATCTCGCACCGTTATTGAAATACAGCGACTTATTGGCTAAAAATCGCAATTTTTTCTTACTCCAATCTCATTTATCGCTTCGTTCAGGGTGATCTTCGAATTTATGAAAAAGCTTTACGGTTCCTGAAACTAGAGTTTTCGAGGCAGCCGAAGGTGAAAATTTAGTAATCCTAGCTTGCACTGTTTTTGAATGATCCACCCGTGTAACAGACAGACAGACAGACGGACAAACAGACAGAAGTGCGATAGCTAAGAGGCGCTAAAGCAGTAGCCCTTTTCGCGCGTAATTAGGCGATCTGTGAAATAACGAGAAGTTGGTGCCCACTCTTCGTACTTTTTCGATTCTCTTGGCAAAAACACGAATATTGAGAAAACAAATTTTAGGGATGCCCCTAGAAACTAACCCTTCCTTCCGCAAAAATGGGTCTGCTGTGCACTCCATCGCGCAAATCACAGCAGAAATTGTGTATGCAGTGAGACGTGCAGCTGTATAGCGATGCATCTAAATTGACTTCTTGGCTAGAGATGCATTTCAGTGTTATGACAGCAGCAGCAGCAGCAGCAGCAACCTAATGCAGTAGGCCCCTAATATTAACAACATTAATCAAGCGTACTGTCACGATGTGCGTCTTTGTGGGCGTATACAGGCATTATAACTTTGAAATAGCCTATTTCATGTACATAATTTTCGTCTGATTTTAACGTTTTCTAAGTTAACCAATCTTGGCTGTCAGTTTTTGTACGTTTGTAGATCTAATTTAACTGGCGTCTTTCACAACTCGAAGTTTATTTGAAAAATAACTCATACCTGCATGAAGACTAAGAATACTACAGAAGTAGTGTTTTATACAGTTTACATAGTAGTCTACAACTACCGGTACCGGTACTAGCTACACTTTAACGCCATTTTACTACCCCAGATTAAGGCTTTGCGCTGAACATATTTCTGAATTAATACAGATTGGGCAACAACACCACTGAAATATTAAAATTCAGTTTCACTTAAACATTTTTACATGGTCATTAACAGATATAGAAAATCTAAGCGGAAGTGAATTTTTTGTGTTGTTCGGTGTGTCGCTTATAGCTACCCAATTTTCCGTAGGCCTAGTGTTTGTCGTGTGTTTATCGTTAGCAATATTAATGCACTAAAACTGTTAGACAGATTTGCATACCATTTGACAGGTGCACATGTGGAGTCCAAGAACACACTGGGTTAGACAGGGCCGAGGCGCGTTTCGCACTTTTTATTTCTCTGAGATTTTCTGAGAATCTCAGAAAAAAAGCAGGTGCGAAATGCGAATTCTATGCAGCATCTCCGATATTCTCCGAGAATCTCGGAGATTTTCAGAGAAATAAAAAATGCGAAACGCGCCTCCGGTCTTTGACTCCAAGGGAAGAGAAACTTTGGGCGTTGAACACTTCGGCGGCACAGCCAAAACAAGCAATTGCAAATTACTGCTGCCCCCTGGAGAATAAAAAGAGCGCGAATTTGCCTGATGCGAAATGAGTTAGGCCCTACTTGTTGTTGTTGCAGAGAATCCCGTAAGGCGTTCTGATAACGCCGCAGACAACGACAACATGTCGTCATCACCGTCGTCGTCGTCGCCGACGTCGTCATCCAAGGCGGTTGACGTCATCGACCTCGAAGACTTGGTCAAGCGCTGGGCGGTCCAGATGTTCGACTACACCAAAAACAAGGAGCAGGCTCGAATACCGAAAGAACACCTGGTCTTCAACGTCGACTGGAGACGCGTGAGGTTCGTCCATCATGACCCGGAGTTTGTTGACCAGAACAAGCCACCTGCGCCAAAATCTCAGGTAGGTTAAAGCGCAACGTTTAGTACTTCGATCTGTTGTATAGACTAGCTGCACTGAAAGCAAGTCGTAGGCCTACAACAAGCTGCACAACATCTCGACATGTCGGGATGTTGTGGACTTAATTGTTGTACAGCTCGTTCTACCACGACGAACTTAACCTACAACAAACCAAAGTGAGCAGAGTTTGGAACTTTGGGGCTGGGGCATTTTTTTATTTTTAGCTAACTGTTAGTGTCATAAGTTTACATGAAAAATTTTAATATATTCACGTAAAGAATTTTACGTGCTTGGCCAAATTAGGCAAATAATGTTTAAACGCACTGCTGCGCAAGTACTTTTCCAGACAAAATTTCGAAACTTTTGACATAGGCCTAGCACACGCCTTTCTATTACTGACTATCGACGCTCAAAAATAGTCCAGTTATTTGGTCCATCAAATGGCCGACGTAACTACGTGTATCAATCATTACGGTACGTTTGTATAAATGCCGTGAGACAACATTTGCGTTGTTCATTTCCTTAACGCTATAAGTTGCTGTAGTCTAACCTAAGATTGGCTGACGCCAGATGCGACGATGCTTGTGTTTTTTATTGTTTACGGGAAAGTATTATGACACAGCACGTAATGTTCTAACAGCAATACATTGAAGACTTCTATAGTATTTTAGCCTTAAAAATGAACAACGCAAATGTTGTCTCACGGAATAAGAACATGTAAGAACGTACCGTAGTTGTTGTAGTATTCATCTTATTGTAGCAACAGTAGCGGCAGCAAATAAATTATGCAAGATATGTCTGTAACAGGTGCTCTTCAGGACGCATTTTACCAACAGCACAGAACTTAGCCAGGAGTACACGTTCCGCGCTGAACGAACCACAAGCTCCACTTGCGAGGTACTTCCTTTCGCGAATTACAATAATACATCCGTTTACTTAATTCTTGTGGAAAGTGAATAATAACGATACAAGCCAATCAGCGACGTGCTCGCCATTACCAGTCAGCGATCAGACGGCAGACAGCGGAAAACGTGTAGAACAAACAGCCACAAACACGCTACCTAAATTTAAGGGTCGCTATATAGCTTGCAGCTCGCGAGCCAATAAGCAAGCAATAAATAAACAGATATCCCCGTGCACGTATTCTTGATTTACCGAATACCGACAATACGACAGTACGAATAGACTACAAAATCGAGAATATTCCAATAATCCGCCGAGAACCATGCTGCTACCTGGCGAACGCAACGGAGACACTTTATGCTCCTCTCTTAATGGCAACAATCTCGGTTGATTCAAAATTCGGAAAAAATAATCTGGATTGCAACAGAAACATCAGTGCTAAACGCACAATATATTCTCGGTTTATGCAAACACTCTTTCACAACTTGGACTAATCTGGGATACAAGATGGACAGACGCAGAACAGGAGGTACAGAGCTACAGGCAAGTTTATGAACGTAACTGCTATGACAGAAATAAGAGTATTGTAGGTAGGCTATGTGAATTGTTATCTGTCTGAACTGATGAATCCCAAAATACTACACATTATTTAGATCGCGTTATATCTACCTATGAATGATGACGAATTGACGATTATGATGGTGATGATGACGATGGATGCAAATGTTGTAACAGGTTCACGTGGACCGAGCCGTCACGGTCGGCTGTGAGATGAATCTGTCACTCAAGACGCCGTGCGAAGTGTTCGAGGCTAACGCGGGGTTTAAGCGCGAAGTCAGCGTTAACAACTCACAGGTTTGTTCCTTCCCCAGTACACACAGACCACAATTCTATCTACATGTTTGTTGACTTACAACGCAGTTTCGCCGTTTTTTTACGAGTAGGGTACGTCTACAGGACATAGATAAGCCTATTAATGTTTACGAGCAAAGTTTGCAAGACCAATATCACATGTTGCACGTACACTCTACCAGCAGCTTTTTAATTTGCATGTTTTTTTGGTCAGTAACTGTGAAATGTTGCTGCCAGTAACAGCTATCTGGCAAATCCTAATATTCACGTTTACTGTTTTAGAATTTTGTTAGAAATCAAATATTTTATTAACGCTAATGTCGATGTTAACGCTGATGTTAGCTCCATTTCTTTTTAGGGTTTTATGGCGCCATGTAAATCCGTTTTAAATTTAACTTACTGCTTAGTGTTTGGCGATAACACTGAAACGTGACGTAGTGTGTATGCGAAAAAATCGAAAATATCGTCTTAGTGGCGGCATAAAATGCGGCCGTCTGCCTCGACCCGCTGCACTGTGGATCGTGAAAGTCTAACCGCTACTCTGATTTTAGCCGTTTGAGCTAAACACTGACACGCCTATGTTAATCACGCGTCGAAAAATGTTCATCCCAATTTCGGATTTTTATGTGTTTTTTCGAGATAAGAGCCCACACGCAGAGGAGAGACGGTCGGAGATGATCACAGTGTGACTTATACAAGAAAGGCCGTATATACATGTAGTACTACTAAACGTGACTGCATCAAGTGCGCTATGTCTGTCTGTTTGTTCGTGTACACACTTACGCAGGGTCAGGTGCTGGAGCAGACGATGACGTGGGGCGTTGACAGTCTCATCAAGGTTCCGCCGAGGTTCCGCACCACCGCTGAGCTCGTCGTGTCCGAGGACTCGTTCCAGGGAAACTTTTCCGTGCGATCTGACGTCTCTGGCAAAGTAAGTGTTGGAGCCCAGCTGCAGTATACACGCTTGTCAGTAGAATAGAGGCGGATCGCTAATACGCTTATATTGTTTGCTGTCTATGTGTAAATGTGTGGACCGTTGGTTAGGTACGATTAGGGCTACATAACGCCAAAATTCTAAAAATACTAAGTACAATTTTCTCCGTAACTATGTCCCTGATATGAATATGCCCTCCACTAACTTCACCCGTAGCCTAAAACACACTCCCCACCGCTCATAATGCTAAATAATAATACTTTACACACTATACATAGCTACTCTCTGCTAGCGATGCTGTTTCGCTGTTGTAGTACATTCTATTTTCATCGTAATCAATAAATGGTTTAAGCCTATCGTTGCAAATGATGCGGTTGGTGATGACAATGATTATGACGATAATATCCACTACGCTACTGCTGCGAAGGTCGCACTAAGACTTCTGTAGACCTGGGGCTGAGAATTGTAAATGAGTGAAGTATGGAAGCGAACGTACCCTTCCCAATCGATGAAGACGTCTTAACTTTTTTCAATTTCGGAAGGTCGCATTCTCGGGCCTTTCTAAGTGTTAGGGGCCTAAAGATGTTAATTGTTCTTTTCAGTATAAGAAAATAGACTATAGGCCTACGTTTTTTGACAAACATGCAATATACGGTAAATTTTAAGTAAAAACGTTTTTTCAGTTTTTTTTTATCTGCGGTATCCTGATAGGTCTGTTTAAGCTGTCTGCAGCTCTGGAACTTAACACGGCCCTTATGACTGCTGCTGCTGCCGACAGGTCCTAGTGTCGGTGACGAACAGTCGTGACAACAACAGTTTCGTCAAGTCGATCGACGGCGACGTTGTCGAGATAGTACGGCGCGAGGTCGAGAACAACGGACTGAAGGGCTTCACGTTTGACACTCGGCAGCAGGGTGTCGTCAGCTACGTCACACGCGGCAGCTGCAGCTTCCGGTATGGCATCGAACAACACGTTCAACTCAGCCAGGAAAAGCTCACCGACGACCACCACCACCCCTAGCGAATCACGCGACAACTGAGCCTCAGTATTCACAGATGTCGTAACATCCCGTAACGCCTTCCCGGCGTTATATTACTATTCGGCTATCCTAATAGACCGCATTACAAGTCTTGCCCGTCCGTCTGTCTGTTTGTTTCTCCCATATGGGATGTAAAACAAAATGGCGTAAATAAGTCAAAATATTTCCGAGGGCGGGACTCACGGTCACCGGCAATCGATTTTTCGTTTAAAAGGTCAAAGGTCAGGGTTTGGATTAGTATGGTGCAGTGCCGTATATAACTAGGTGGACGGCCGCCTATGTTGGCACTGGACCTACATCTTTGCTTGTGACTGATACACTGGATACCTTATTGCTTTTTGTCACAATTTTTCATGGGCCTGAAGTGCAAAATAATCTGCACTCGGTAGCAGGAAGTAGACCTTGCGCTGAATGTAAATTTATGCAAACAGTTCTACATTTTTGACATGACTTGATAACATTTACACTTAGGTTTTGCATCTTTGATCTCACAGAGTACACAACATGGGACAACAACGAATAGTTTGTTTGCATACTTACTAGACAGGAGCAGGCCTAATAAGATCGTTTGCGTGTTGGCCGATGGCAATATACACGAGATGTCGTCCAAAAGCGTTTACTGTTTGCTAATATTCTGTTCTACCACAAAATGGTGTACTGAAAGTGAAACACTGTTTTAGTAGCGGCTTTGTAATTGTTTGTATGGCCTCGCAAACAGAATCAGTTACGCTACAGATGTGTTGTAGCCAGCTGTAACCTAAATTTATAATGATGAATATTAGTATAAAGCAACAATTATCGAAATTTTGCATATCATCGTAAGTGCTAGTGTTGTTGCGCAGTCCACGACGTAGTTCGATCAGCAGTCTAGCTTATATTTTACCGGATTATACTTGCTCCAATTTTGGAAACGTTTTCAATTTCTGAGTTGGCGTCGCCCAAATAGCTTTCGGAAAGTTCCTAGATAGTGTGTTGCCACTGTCATAGAGGGAAGGGGGCAACTGCTTTCCTGCCCACGCTTAAATTTTAGTCTGCTGAAATTTTTTCCAAAGATACAAAATTTATTTAGTGCTGGAAATCCCCATTTTGGGGAAATTTAGTAACAAAATTTGACTTGTTGAGCATCTATATCTTATTTGTCGGCAATTTGCAGCTGTTTGTCGGTAAAGTGCATATTGTTGCTAGTGCCGCAACAGTAGCAGCCAGAGTTGCACTGATGAATGAAAACAGCTACAACGCCGCATATGTTATAATTACGAGTGCGACTTCTCTTATGCCTATTGTGACTGGTTAACCGATACAGTGGCTGTATTACATGGTGAATATACGATGCGGCGATCTCTGCAACTAGATTTCGTGTGTGAACGTTTCAGAACACACAGTCAGCAAAGTTCCTATATGTAGGTTAATGTACTTACGTATATCGTACATACACATGTATTTTATTAATTACAGCAGCAATAGGCCTAAATTCACACAATACCGGCATTTTGAGTGACCCTGACAATACATAATAAAAGCGACAAAAACCGTTGCAGGAATAGCAGACAATACACCTGCTTGAGTAAAAATGTGCGCTCAAAACAACGCAAAATTAATTACAAAATAGCATGAATAATATACTACGCAAATCCTCTGTGCTCCAGGAATCGAGGGCGCAAGCAAAAAATTGACATTCTCCATGAAAACCATAGATGTGATAAACGTCAAGAAAATATAATAAACGTTAATAAACGCGTTTATTAGGAAAAAGATTGTAAACGTTTGTAAACTAAAAGTAAACGTACGCAGAGGGTAAGTTTGAATATTATGCCTATTATTTGGACAATTCCAAATTCCAATAAAAGTTTTTTTTATTGTCAAAAAATGTCTTACTCCAGTTCTGTGACAACTGTTTTACAAAGGTGCCCAGAATTCACTCACGTTAATCTTATAGCTACGCGAGAACTAAGTTGAGTTGTCCTGTTCACTAATAATCTTCGTCGCTGTCATAATTTTGCTTCGTTTCGCTCATGTGATTTTTATTGAGATAAACGTTGACAAAATAATAAACGCATTTACAAACGTTTTTTTGTAAACGTTGTAAACGTTTATCACATCTATGATGAAAACCATTTCTGACAATGCACAGAAAAAAAGTTGCATTTTCGTAGTGGTGTAAAATTGCGATCTCTGCGGCTTTATATTTTTTTTTACCAAAAATCACTTTTTGGAGATATTGCTACTGCGTAGCGACGACATCATTGTTTTAGCTATTTTTTGTAAACATGATAACTCATAAACTTAACTGATACAATTTTGTGCACAAACGTGTACCTCGGCAACCTATAAAATTTTATTAAATTTTAAAGTAAAAGGTCAAAGGTCAAGGTCACAGGAACAGATTCTCGGATTTTTCGCCACTGCGATATAATGCAAAAAAAAGTTCGTTAGAAGAATGAAGGCGCTGAAATCGCAAGTATTGGATAACCCAAATATAATAAAAATGTAAGTACGAAACAGGACATTTTGCACGGATGGAAAATGCACATACTGAATAAGCAAGTATCAACAACCGATAACCTTGAATGACCTTGAATCTCCAAAATAAAGTTTGTAGTAATTTTTTTGGCTATTTTCGGCTGCAGAAAACCGAATTACGACAAAATGGATGGAGACAGACCAAGACCACATGCGATCAGGAACTGCTAAAGCTGTCGCGCGTCTCATGAGCTTTGCTCAAATTACTTGTTTTTTCTTTCATTAGAATGATAATGAGGCTGCTATTAGACGTCTCCGTTTGACTCTCATGCACCTCGGTCATCGCTTCGTCAAATTGTATGTTCCTCGTGTCGATGACTTGCTTTATATTCTCTATCCATTTCTTTGGTTGTCTTCCTTTATTCCTTTTCCAATTATTATTATTATTATTATATTATTATTATTATATAATTATTTATACAGTGCCGTATGCAGAGCTTCAGAACAGTGCATCACCTTTACAGGCAGCCGCTCACTTCTCATTCTTGAAACATGTCCGAACCATGTCAGTCTTGGCTACCGTACGTCAATGCTACACAAGACGGTGATAGATGGCATTACCTGCGCATCAAGCTATTGCATGCGTGGCGCGGGTAAAACGGTATAGTAGGCCTAAACCCAATCCCTTTACCACCGTAATTAAGACACAGACAGTATTTTTTCATCACCATTGTATTGTAACTGATCTTAACTCCCATCCCATAATTTATGAGAAAACGTACTGTTACCGCGGAAAACCGCATTAATATTGTGCTTCTGCAGCAAAGTAATGATATCATCGTTGTCCCCACATTCATGGTGTTTGCAGCTCGCTAGAAATAAGCGCATAAGATAAGCGCATAAGACACAATTATGCTGAATAATGATTCAGGCTTGCTATTGCACACACAACCGGGTAACAGAAGTCTCTACGGCATTTTTAACAACACAACAATTATAAAATTGGCTCATATCGTCTTTGCCGACATTGCAGGGAGACCTGCGCTCTATGCTCACTTGTTACGAGTGCAGCTACTACGCTATTTTAATTTTGGTGTGAATAAAATCCGTGATTAGAAGAAAGTTGTTGAACCAGTTGTCACTGTCATTGTTGTCACTGTATTGTGGCTCACGCTGCCCAGGTTGATGTTGCACCGCGTGATTCCAATGCATCGTTTTTCGACAGCATCATCTTCAGCGACGGTCTGAACACCTCGTAGCGTGCCGCGTAGATCAGAGGATTGATGCAAAGATTGATGAATCCAAGTGCACCGAACACGTCGAACCACTCATTGGGCAATCTTTTGTCCTGTTCACCATTTCATATTATTAGGCATAGTCGCGCTGTCGACAGACAATAACAGTAGGCTACTGCTAATCGTGTTTGTCGCTATATATTTAGTTAACATTTCTGAGCCAACGCATGTGTTACCCAGTATGAAATCATTGTTGTAAACAGCCAAACGGCGACTTCTGCGTTTTACAAGGTAGTGTAGCAACAGTATTAAAATGAGATGACATTTTACACTACTGCTCATCATCACTGATCAAATGAATTTAAACAGAAGTCATGTATATCAACATCCACCGACTAATACATCACAGACTAACAGTGTCCAATTCAGTGGGGGGGGGGCGGCCGCCTCTTTTCCCTATTGACAAGATGCATTTTGAAACAAGTGAAAATTTTGCACGAAAATGCACTATTTTTGCATGAAATTTTCAAAAATTTTCTGGAGAGAGGGCTGCCCCCTCCCCAGACC
>Ga0209367_1004873_pt1 | contig 18595 bp, 14 predicted proteins | sample WorMetLIZISLAND2_FD_187412 | JGI IMG/M metagenome (GOLD analysis project Ga0209367, IMG submission 187412) | Marine gutless worms symbiont microbial communities from Max Planck institute for Marine Microbiology, Germany - Olavius geniculatus... ... | reverse complement strand
TTTCTCGGTCGAACGATGGCTTACCCGCAAGTGCATCTGGACTCGTCTCAGCCGGCGCAGACAATACTGCAATGGTATTCCATCAGGAAAGGTCAGACGGACGGAGGCGAACTTCTGTTTGCAGCAGAACTGTTTCTGGTCAGTAACTAAGACTGATTGACTGATTGATTAATTAATGTATTAATTGGTTAATTAATTAATTAATTAATTGGCATAATTATTAAGCTATGCCAAACCTGATGTGCGTTGCCTCCGATTGCTCTCAGTTCGCCTACATTGTATGTCACTGCGCGTTTAGATTTACCGATTAAGATATAAACAAATTTTCAGAAAACTTTTGAAAGAGTTGCGTTTCAAATTCAGAGCGCGTTTCCTGTTGACATTGCGCGCCATACAAATGTGTTTACTTACTTACTTAGAGTAGACTATTGACATAAGCAAATCTATGTAATGTTGGACTTTCATGTCTGGAATATTTAAAAATATGGTCAGAAAAGTCACCCGAAAAGACATCTAGTGAGAAAAATTAGTTGAATTTACGTTAATTGGCAATTTCAATGATAAACCGCAGTTCAATATTACGTTTAAATTTAACCTGGCAGACAGCGTTTCGCATGAAATGGGCCAATAAACTCACATAATTTTATTCTACGTTATATAGCAAACTATAGATTACAAAGATTTGTAAAAAAGGAAGTGTTTTGAATTCGGAATGAGGAAGTGATGCTAAAGTGATTAAGAGTGGTAATGCTAAAATTGGTATGGTGATTTGATCATAGAGGAGTGATGAATCAGTCTGTAGCCTATGCAGACAGTCAACTTTTGATTATTTTAACGTTGAACATGACTGTTAGATTGAAGCGGGCAAGGAGTTGCCGTTTTATCCTCCACGCCGTGGTCAGCTGTTCATGGTTCCAAACGGCATTCGTCCTCAGCTTGTACGAACAGGCGTCGAGGTCGTTAGCCTTGCCTTTGTTTTAATTATCTATCATTTTTGCGTTTAATCTGTTCATTTTTTGTTAATGTGTACTCGCAGTTACGGCGAAACTCGAAACGCATGTTTAGTTTTTAGCTTATACGATTATGATTTCAATATTATATCAAATCACTGAAAATTGACAAACACTCACTGCCGAAAATTAATAAGTGAATAAACGTTGCAATTTAATGATTTTAAAGTTTTTTAGTTGCTGTTGGCCTGTTGCAACTTATGAGTATATTCATAGACAGCCACTACTGCCAGATGCTAATACAGACGTAGTTTGAATTATAATAAAATGAAAATATTTTGCCAAATAATTATTTATGATTACGGCAACAAAGTGACATTAAACGTAGACCCGTGTTGAGGAACTTCTGGGTGTTTTTAATTGTACTGAAAAGCGGTTAATAGGCAAAACAAGCTAATAGCTTAGAATGAGCTGTCGCTGACAACAATAAGAATGAATGAATGAATAAATAAACAAGATTGCAGGCCTATAAAACAAGGCCTATAAAACACATATGACGGTCGACAATGCGAGCGTTAAACGAACTCCGATGTTTGCCAATGACAATTAATCAGACCTGTCAAACTCAGAGGGCTGATCAGTCGTTGCAATGAGACAGGGCAAACCGAGAAATATAAAATGCAACGCAAAATTTGCATTTTATTTTGCACTTTACACTAAAACAGATTTCGCGCTTTCGCATTTCACAGTTACCACTTTCGCTGCAAGCATCATGATAGGCAGTACGAAAGCCAGTGCAGAATAATTTCGGTTTGCCAGCGCTGTGTGTTTATTGTGTCTTGTGACTAGATATGATAACAGAGATGATAGATGTCGGTAAACAATGTCATGATAGCTGCAGCACCAGTGCATCGATTAGGGTGCGTCGTGCGATTGCCAATAAAAAGCGACAGTTAAGCGTGGGACATTAGCCACACCGCTGCGTCGGCCGGTCACTTCGAAAACTAACGTTTACGGTCAGAATAAAAATAAAAATGCTATAGAAATATGCTTACTGAACTGCTCACTCACTCAGCGTGAGCTAACCAATACAAAACGCAGCAGCAGCAGCACGTCAGCCAGTCAGCAGCAAGCAGCAAAGAACGGTTGATCGTTGCTTAGTTTAGTCTAAGTGGCGATTAGGGGTGGCAGGTAAGGTCGGACGGAATGGCAAACAGCTGCAGCAGCACGACCGCAGTATCTGTCCACTGACGTCGCATGCTAATATTGCTGCTCAGCAGGACAGAGGACAGAAAGACACGCAGACAAACATACGCTTTCTGCTAAGATTTGTGCGAGTTTAAGGAGCTGTATCAGCGACAGCTCAATTATTTGTACTTGCGATTTTAAATAAAAAAAAGTCTACTCAATTGTAACGACGTTGTTCGGATAGACGAGTTTACTTGGTGAATGCTGAGTGAACCGTCGACGGTATTATATCACTGATTTTACCACGTTGAACCGTTTACAATTTTTTTCAAGTTTGTGTAAAGGCAAAATGAAAATTTGGAGTACCCAAACTCCCCTTTATTGAAAATTTGCACGTGTCAGTCGTAAAAAATGCAACTTGTTGCGCCAGCTTTTCAAACCCACGACCTGCCGATTGCCGTCTTGTGTTTAGGCGATGTTTTATGTGCACAGATAATGTGCTGGGGCGTTCGGAACATGGATAATTTCGAGCTGTTAAGCGTGAAATCGCCGAGCGTTGAGATAACGATTGGAGACCAAACGTTCCAGTCGAGCGTCATAGCAAACACGGACAGAAACCCAAACTTCGACCACCCGCTGGAGTTCCGCGATCTCGTGCGTACACTCCGAGAACTGTCACTGATGTAGTTTATTTGTCGAATTTTTAGTCAGAAACAGTTTCGTCCGATCAACGAAGTTACTCTACGCCGGGCCGGGTTGGTACTCGAATGGGTGACTGCCTTCGGGCAGATAAATCATCTCGGTATGTAACCAGCCGCCTAGGTCAACTCAGCCTTTCATCTCTCCGAGGTAGGTAAATCGAGTACTGGTGTAGTGGAAAATTCGTCGCACTAGAAAATTATTCCCACATGCAACAGTACGAATTAGGGTTAAGATTAAGGATAGGGTTGAATTTAGGGTTAAGGTTAGGTTAGGGTTAAGAGTAGGGTTAAGATTGGGGTTAGGATTAGGGTTAGGGTTAGGGTTAGGGTTAGCGTTAGTTACATTATGACAATATGGAGGTGGGAAGAATTTTCTAGGTGTGACAAATTTCCCACGACACCGGCCTATCTGGCTGGGGTTATGGCGCAAAGAAAAAAAACGACAAAGCAAGTCGTTGTTGTTGGTCCGCCTATCAAAAAAGATTAGGCAAAATGGGATTAGGCGAAATGCTACCCAACCCGTTCACCTGTATCGAGTGGCAGGTAGCACTGTGTGATCCCATACGGCGGGTGACGCTCCGTAGCTCTGAGGTACGTTTCCTATGAAGAGCTGTAGCATTTAACCATTTAACAATTAACTGTACATAGTAAAACGAGCGATTGAATGATCGATTTTTGGATTAATTTTTAAAGACCAATGTACTCAATTTCTTGGAGCTGAAATGTTAAACAAAAATGGCCATGTCGGGAATAAACATAGCACGGACTGGAAAATAATTGGGAAGTGTTTAAATTGTTAGACGAATGATTACTTTCACTGATTAATGGGTTGTTAGATTATATTCAGATTGGCGATATTTAAAGATATATATGCATCACTGACCAAGTTTTTTTGTTAAGTAAGCCCCTAGATAGAAGTTACACCAGAAAAAACATCTTGACCTACGAGCGGACGATATTGTAAGTAAGTAAGTAAGTAAGTAAGTAAGTAGAGTAAGTAATTAAAATGTAAATTTATATAGCGCATATTGTCTCGCGGGTTATGTTTTGTCACTTCTCACGACGAGCTTATGGTTTTGGGTTTATCCGATTGTATGCAAGATAACTCGAAAATTTATAAACCCGTAGTGTGACAAAGTTTTTGAAAGCTTTGGGCAAGGCATAAAAAAGAACTCATTAAATTTTGGAAATAATTCCGGAATTTTTTCTAGATTCTGCATTATCCAGAAATATTTACCGTTAGGAGACTTTTTGTGTTTGCCGTTCTCCGTGAAGGTTTGAGATCTCTGATCGCTTCTAGCTGAAACTACCAGGTATCAATCGTTAGCGCAATGACGTGTTTGAAAAAAAATAAACTGCAAGCCAATTTTAGTTTGTAATTAGTCTGCATTATATTTTTGTGTTGTTTTTCTATTTCATCTATTGTATTTTCCAATTGTATTTTTTATTTTTTTGTATTGTATGTTTTTTGTGTGTTTGGTTTTACATTGTTGCTGCCGCCATGTTGAAATAAAGTTTTCCGTGTTGATGAAGTCGTTTTGGCGCGCTGGTGTATATAGATGCTGCCGCGGGAAGAGTTGTACACGCCGCCGATAACGATACAAGTTCGTGATAATCGGCTGTTCGGGAGAAAGCCCCTGGTCGGTGTCCACACTGTCCGCTCGTTGGAAATGTTCCGCTGTGAGCCGGCCAAAGCACCCTCTTCTACTGGTAGCTACCTACCGCTTCATGCTTGCTGTGTATTTTTATACCCGCCGAGGAAGTAAGTAAGGTCTGTCCATTTATTGGCTCGCTGCGTTTCAAGCTATAAGCGACCCTTATTCCCAGACAGCGTGTCTGTCTGCGTTTGCTTTCTGTCTGCAGTATGGCTTGTGCTATAGGCAACGTTCGTGCGCAGCGTGGAGAGCCACTTTGCCTAGCGTTTTGTCTGTCTGTTCGTTTGTCCGCTAGATTTCTCATAAAAACTTTTGAAAGGCTTTTGCTGTAACCCAAGAAACAAGTAATTAAGCTCACATTTGGATCGTGATCTACATGCAAGAAATTTCTAATAGATAGACTACATACAGCATATATTTAGCCCGTTATGTTTGCCCAGTGGTAGCAGCATTCTCGGCATAGGTTGTGATTTCTCATACATTATTGTTCTATCTTGCTGCGCATACGCAGTGTCAGAGTCTTATTGAGACCCATAGGAGGTGGCCTTCAGATTACATTCCCTGCTCGATCTGTTAGCACAATTCTATTTCAGTAAAATAGATAGTAGGCAAATTCATTCACACATTAGGCCTAACAAGGATTAGTTTTATTTTTGCGTGTTGTTTGACCGAAAATGAACTTTTCCATTCGCAGCAATAATTATTAGACACATTTTCAGGGCTCAAATAATCTTAAGTGCGTTTGCAGTCGGAGCTATGGCCTGACCCCTGTGCTGAGAGTGCTGATAACAGTGTCCCCAGATTTTAGGTGTATTTGAGGGGTCATTTGCGTCATATAAAATAAAGGTAAGAGAAAGGGGAGGAAGCTATAGGTTCTAAAAGTTACAAACAGAGGAAGGAAAGACAAGACCATCTATGGAGGGAAGAGAAACGGCACCTCCTTTCGTCAGCCTGCACTTTTTGAAGCAAACTCTTATATGAATCTATGCACATATGACGATTTCGAAGTCAAAAGAATAAATGTGTGAAGATAATATTGTGTTATTGAAATTATGACTAACTACGGGTGAATTGGATGGTGTGTAATCGCTAGGTAGCGCCTCGCGTCCTGACCAGCACGTGATTGACATTATGCCGGACGGCGCTGAAGCAGCAAAGGTTAATACAGACGCATTCTTCACATACACGTTTCAACACGGTCAACAGTGTATTATTATGGAGCCGTCCTTCCTAGAAGGAAGCCCCATCATGTGTTGATCCTGTCCGTCCGTCTGTCTGTCTGTCCCGTGCCTCCACCTAAAGGGAAGACGAAAAGGCCTACGAATACCAAACTTGGTAGGAAGGGTCCCTGGGACACCAGCACCACGTGGATCAATTTCAAGATAAAGGGGTCAGAGGTCAAGGTCACGGCGGCTAATTGCATTGTTGGCGAAAAATCCCCATAACTTCGCCGCCTGTTGTCCGATCAACTTGATATTTGGCATGTGGCGTAAGGATCCCTTGCCGCCTTGCACCGGGTGACCTCGTTGCCACGGCATTCCCAAAACAGCACGCACATACTTAACTGCAAGGACGGCCCCATAGCGGGCGGCCCCTCAACGGCCGCACCCTCTTGTTTATAAGAGTGTAGCGAGGCACTGTAGACCGTGCTAAAACGTACTTGTTTCATGGCCGTGATCGACGGCATGTTCTGCCTAGACGCGCGTGTGTTAGACAAATGCGAGACGCTATCAGTTGTCACGCTTGAGTGGAGTGAGATTAGGACTATGAGCACTTATAACACTCCAGACTGTAATATATTGTACTCTTCTCTGCAAAAGTAAAAAAGAACATTAAAATTAACCACAATTTGCCGAAATTAACGTAAAAATAATATGAAAGTTTTGATTTAACGACTTTATTCGAGAAGGCAATCCACAGAAATTTTGTTTAATCATTTACAAAGAGTTTGTTTTGTATTTGGGACAAAATTGTCTGATGAGGCACAAATTGCAGAAAACAGGGTCAGATAATATATGCGTTAATTTTTGCAGGTTACAAAGAGTTCGGCAAGTCGCGTTAGTGTTGCCGCCAGCAAGGTATTTTCCACAGATTTCTTCGTAGCGCGGTCCGTCCGTCTGTCGTCTGTCATATTCATGCACTTTGCTTCAACCGTTCGACAGGTCGAACTTCCCCAGCCAGAACACGCAATTGCAAATTGCAGCCAAACCCTCAGTTCTACAGATATTTTTAGCGTTATGCTTTTATTACCTCCGTCAAGGAGGTAATGTTTTTGCCAGACTTTGTCTGTCTGTTTGTCTGTGTGTTAGCAAGATAACTCAAAAAGTTATGGACGGATCTTTCTGAAATTTTGAGGGTACGTCGGGAATGGCACAAACTACCAGTGTTTCAATTTTGGGGGTGATCCGGAAGGAATCCTGGATTCTGGATCACTTTCAAATTTTCGTTACTATTGCTTTTAATGGGGCATAAGGGAAACCGCTGCAAAACCGAAGATGGTGCTGCCACCTAGCGAACAATATTGCCTTAATGGAGGTGTTTGGGCTCTGACTGCTTTCTACTTTGTTATTGTGGACTTTCATAAAAAGCTTTATGCATGCCTGGTTGTTTCTGCCAGTTTAATGTCAAATAGTAGTATCTTACGTGAAATATGTTTTGTGACAAATTGTGATTGATTGAGTAATTGATTGATTAATTGATTGATTGATATAAATTTACGTTTTACTTACTTACTTACAGAAAGTTGGAAGCCTACGATAAATTGATCGCATACTGACATTGTGTTGATTTGCTCTATAGACCTTTTGTGTGTTGTGGATTTGCACAGTTTGTTGTGTAAAGTGTTTTTATAAACTTACAACAAGTCCACGAGAAAGTGGAGTCTGAGCGTATATTGGTTGAGTATAGCGTAAGAAGATGCCACCGGCGCACGAGATTGAGGTGGACTGGTGGTCCAAGTACTACGCGTCGAAAGGCGAAGGCGACAAGTCCATCAACTATGACCAGCAGGGATACGACAAACTACAGGCAATAATTGCGCTACTCATTGTGTTAGTAACACGAATAGTGCCATTGTCTCTAAAGACAACCAACTAATCAAAGAAAAAATGAATAAAATAACTGCAATAGTGACTCTATGTGAAAAATAATGACCAACATTTTGATCGTATTGACGAGAATTTTTTATATTGCATTTTTGTTACACAAAATATATAATTTGACTGAATAAATAACTATATTAAGCGCAAAATATTTATTTTTCGATGCTGAAATGAAGGAAATAAAAAATCCACCTGTCGCTAGGGTGAGCCAACTGTTGGATGCAAGCAGCAACTTTGCGTTGAAAGTTGCAGTCAAACCCACTGGAGATAGCGACAATGCAACATGATAGCGTATAGGAATTGGTTTTATAAAAACTGGTCATTGCCTTATCCAACGTTACCATTGCCAGTCCCTTACGGCGTACCGTTTAGTAACAATCCATGCGTTACAGACAGACAGACAACAAACAGACACAATATTGTCGTGATTTTACCGGGGCCCAAATTTCGTCGCCAACCGTAAATAGCATAAAGAACTGTCCAAGATTTATAGACAGATCAAATCACATTGTTTTGCTATATATCATTTCTTTAAGCTGCAACTGCAGTCGATGGTGAAATGCAGATATTTGATAGACCGCTGGAGAAAGTGGAACCCTTCAGTGGTTTCGTGGACTTCTGCAGCACGTTTCAGCTGACGCGCGGCAAGAACATTGAGGAGGACGAGGAAGATATCGTCGGAGAGTTTAAGGTAAACTTTTCCAGCACACATAAATCTATTTATTTTTCTTTCAAGTCGCGCGCAGAGTGACACAACTGAGCTGAACTGAATTGACACGGTTTAGTTTTTGACAAACTGACCAATGGGCGACCAGGTAACGTAAGCCACCAAAGACGTCAGACAGTGCCTATTGTAATGCATTACTGCTTGCCCACTGGTCAGTTGGTCAAAAATAAACCACGTCAGCTTAGTTCAGTTCAGTTACGTCACCCCACGCTTAGCAAGTTTGTTAAACAAGGAAACCGATAAGTTAATCGTTAGTATTCGTAAGTTTATGAGCTTTTGACGACTAATGTCTGTTGTTGTTCTGTCGCCAGGGAACGTTCCGCCTGTACCCTCTGCCAGACGACCCTGCTGTGCCTATGCCACCGCGGGTTCTATCACACCTGCCTCCGAGTGCCCCTGTCGACTGCGTCGTCAGAATCTACGTCGTACGCGCCCACGATCTGGTCGCTGCAGATGAAAACGGACTTGTACGTTCCGCGTCACTATTCCAATGGACGCTATTCCGAGTTTTATTTCCGACAGCCTTCTAGCCCTAACTTTAACCCTAATTCTAAATTTAGTCGCAACAGCTCTGCCTTTATGTTATGTTATCTTGCTTCCAGTTACACGATTTTGTCTCTCTAAGCCTCATTTGAAAAAAAGGTGTCCATCGGAATAGCGTCCGTCGAAACAGCGACATCTAGCGGGGCTTTTTGTCACAACCAGACACGCACACGCACACATCACCAGCGGCGTCATGGAAAAGGGGACATGGGAAATATTCCCCCCCCAAATATCAAAACAGATCTTATTTAAAAGTATTCATATGCAGCTCTAGAAATAGGCCAAATGCCACATAGTAGCGTGAATCGGAAACGCTGTGATGGCACCGGCTTCTTCTAGCTGGGGTAGGCTCAAGTGATCAGTTCACTTCCGCTCCCTTAGCCTGTCAGAAAGTGTTGTTTTTGTTGGCAATTTTTTTCGGAAATATTAAATTTAATGTTTAAAATTTTACATTTGCGAGAAATTCATGGGTTGAATTAAACCTTTAAGCACCCATAATTTGTTTTGTCGAAGATTTTGTTGCTGTGTGTCGGAAAATACCTTAACCCAAGAAGCCGCTGCACGTCACAGCGTCATTTGGCGCGTCGTAGTTAATTGCAAGTCTTTGCTATTTTCCTATAGTATATACCGCAAATTGTTCATCAAAATTGCCGCGAGAACAATTTATATCTTGTAAGTAGATGCTTAAGCTATCTAATATTATATTACTTTATCCATTATAGCCCCGTTTTTCGATAGTAGGTCTATCATATCTCTGAGAGCGACGGTCGTTATTTTGTCACTGTACTTTGTTGTGAGATTTATGCTGTTGAAACGGGTTTATTAAAGGCTGCTTGACTTGTCTTGATCAGAGGTTTAATTTGTCGCAAACTGCAGGTGTTAAGGACAATATTAGTTAACCAGGTAATATTCGTGTAATTTGGAGAAATAGCTGTTAAATTGTTGTATACGTATATCGTGATGTATATCGTAATCGGTACAACCGTAAAAAGCCAGTTTCCAGTTTTATTAGCTACAATCATCCGTGTTTAGGTCTCCTTGTACGTTATATTGTGACTTTATTGGAAATTCGTTTCTATGTTATGCATCTGCGTTTGCTATATGCATCACTTACTGGCTTACTTTTTCTTGAGAAATGTCAACGTCAGATTGAAATTGTGTAAAAAAAATTCTGGCAACGTAACAACGTCTTATATTTATGATGCATTTGCTTAATGATTGAGTTGATATCTTGTAGGCGGATCCTTACATCAAAATCAAAATCGGCAAAGTTGAGATGGACAGCAGCGAGGAGTATATACCGAACACGATCGATCCATACTTTGGACGGTCAGTGATTCGTCATTTTTTGTTGTTAGCAAATCTGCGCAAGCTAAAGTGCAAAAATCGAACTAGTGATCAGCCAGTCTGTCATTTTTGGATTAAGTTTTTATTGGCCTAAGCGTTAAAATTATTGCTAGAGACAGGTTAGGTGGAGTCCACGAGGTAGTCAAAAAAGATTCGGTGAACAGGTGAGTTTTTAAACTTTTGAGTCGCTGACGAAAGGTGGACTCGGCTAAAGTCACATCGTCTGGCAGATTTTTCCAGGTCCGAGGGCCGATAAATATAATGGGTCACTTCACTTTTTGACTTAGACTTTCGCTGAGTTTTTTCGCTGAGCGAAAGCTAAAGCTGAACGCTAAAGTCTGTACTTAGACCACAGTTCAACTAAACTTACAAAACAATTAAAAATGGCGGAAAACACGTAAACCTAACAGGAAATTAATCAACCAAGGGACTTGTTTATTTAATTGCGCCGCGCACGCAAATAACGAAATTACGTAACATCTGACGTCATTGCACATTTATTACGGCGTTTATTTTTGGTACCAGACTGCTTTAATTTACTAAACTATCCGTACGCATAGGACTATGAATAGTCGCCATGTTTTCGCTCAGCTAAAGTCAAAAGTTAAAGTGGATTCAGACTCAGCGAAAGTTAAGCCCTAAGGGCTAAAGCTATCTCTTCCATGCAAATCGAACCGACTTTAGCCAGGTTAGTTCGCTCAGCTTTGGTCTAAGTAGGTACTTTTGGACTCAGCGAAAATCACTTCACTTTTTGACTTTAGTAGGTACTTAGGCCGAAGTTTAGACTCAGCGAAAGTCTCAGCGAAAGTCTAAGTCAAAAAGTGAAGTGACCCAATAGCTACAATGTGGAAAAGCCACGTGAAAGATTGCTATTTCACACAGCATCGCTGATAGCGGTGAAACAACAGTGCTTGGTGTTTACTGTCTGCCGGTTGCAAGTTTTCCGCAGCAGACTGAAAACCGAACTTTTTGCCTGGTCTTACAGTCATGACTAACAACGTCTCATTGCACTGACTACTATTACGTGACTTCACTGTTTAAGCTTATTGTTACGTGTCCTTGTAGTCTTAGGACTTAACGCCACGCTAAAGTTGATTCGTCCTTCATCATCATCATCATCATCATCACTGGTGTTTGGTGCCGAATGTATCCGACATCACTTCTGCACCGTCAACGTCTCGAGATTTTTTTTTCTGTTTTGCTCTTCATAGCCATTGGACATAGCGGTTACTGTGTAGTCTCGTGTTACTGTTTATGTAGTTGTTTTTCTCGTTTATTTTTTGCTCTTTTTTTATACAGCATGTGCGCGCGCGTTTTCTCATTTCTTTATATGGTCTGAACAGCCTGAATTTAACTTGATTGTTTGACCGATCGACTGAACGGTGTACGGTGCAGCATGTTCGAGATTCGCACCGTGATTCCGGTAGCGAAGGACCTGCACATCAGCGTCATGGACTATGACTTGGTCAGTGCTGACGACGTCATCGGCGAGACAGTCATCGACCTCGAGAACAGGTTCCTGACCCGGTACCGTGCCACGGTCGGCCTACCGCGCTCTTACTGCACGTCCGGCGTCTGCCGCTGGCGCGACGCCCGCCTGCCGACGCACATCCTGGCCGACTTCTGTGAGAAACACATGCAGACTATCCCCGTCTTTCGCAGCGAAGACACCGTGGAGGTCGGGCAGACGACATACACGCTCGCCGATTTCGGTCAGTGTTCTTTTTCGCTTCTACTTATATCCGCCGATGTAAAGCGACGAAAGAGCTTGTGTTTTTTTGCCGGTCGTTTTCTTTTGACGGCTAAATTAGGTCTACTCAAAAACTCACGAACTTTACTTCAGTTAGCCAACATATTAGTGCTTTATAGTTTTTTTTTTAAAATTTGTGTTTTGCGTTTGTTTTACTATTTTTTATTGCAACGCGTTGTATTCTGTAGTCTAGAGAGTAGATAGCCTGAGGACGGAACGAAACAAATAAAGCGAAACCTCTCAGCATTGGGGCTCATTCAGTTTCGAACTCGCCGTCCTATACATTATATTATTATTTTATATTTAAAATGTATATTATTTTGTTTATATGTTGAGTTTTTCAGCACTTTAAGCGTAGCCTGGAGCGTACGCAACATCAACTAATTGCGGGTGTTATAGGCTACAGTGTTTGGTGCGTTTTCTGTTCATTTCATTTTCACAAGCGCAGAGCGTGACGTCACGCAGAATAACGATCATAGACGTCTGTTGGTGGCTTGTCGTAGCGATAACGCGTTTCATCCGATCAACGAAGTTACTCTACACCGGACCTGGTTAGTACCTGGATGGGTGACTGCCTGCGGGCAGGTAAACCATCTCGGTACGTAACCAGCCGTTTAGGTCAACTTAGCTTTCCATCCCTTTGGGTAGGTAAATCGAGTACCGGCCTATCTGGCTGGGGTTAAGCCGGGGCGCGTTCACTTGTGTCGGGTAACAGGGAACACAGATTCAGTGAGTCGCCTCAAATTCAGTGAGTTTCTCGCTGACATTGTGCGCTTTATAAATTCAATTTACTTACTTACTAAATCCCATACGCCAGGTGACGCTCTGTGGGTTGAGATGGGTTTCCTATGAGGAGCTGTAGCATTTTACGGTTCAACCAAATAAACGGACTGCGCGGTGATTTGCTACGTATAGAGAAGACAAAGCCGAGTCATCATCATCTGGGTGAGGCGAAGGAAAGACTGGCTCTGCACGTGCTGAATACTCTACCCGCTGAGATGCAGATTCCTCTTGTGCCGGAGCACATTGAAACACGCCCACTCTACAGCTCACTGCAGCCAGGCATTGAACAGGTACTAAGGAATGTCGATAGCCACAGCGGGTCGCAGGAAAAACATTCTCATTGGACCCTTCTGTAGAGAAAATTTTTGAATTGTGTTGGCTGTATAATGGTGCATTTTTGGTGTAGTTTATAATTGTTGCGCGACGGCAGGGCCCCCAAACGTCGCGGGGTTCGCGGAAAACTTTCCCCTTTCCTTCCCCTGTCTGTCGACGGGCCTGCCTCAAGCATAAACTACAATTGCGTCGAGGATTCGTTGTACAACACGCCGTACGACGAATGAACAACAAGTTGTGCAACTTGTTTTCACAACTAACTTTTGTTTCGTCGGCATTTACGACGTGCCATATGTTCAGAATAACGCCTGAAGGTTGGCTGTGCCGGACTGTAGTTTGGTATATTTATCTGCATAGTTGAAAAATCGTTTTAAGCCGCTCGGAACGGTTGTTTCTGGCGGTTTTATGTTTTGCTGCAAATGCTTTTTTATTACCTCGGCCAAGGAGGTAATGTTTTTGCCGGTTTTTGTTTGTTTGTTTGTCTGTCTGTTTGTCTGTCTGTTTGTTTGTGTGTTAGCAAGATAACTCAAAAAGTTATGGACGGATCTTTCTAAAATTTTGAAGTTATGTCGGGCATGGCACAGACTACCAGTGATTTAATTTTGGGGGTGATCCGGCATCAATCCTGGATTCTGGATCACTTTGAAATTTTCGTTACCATTGCGTTAGAGGGGGCATAAGGGAACCGCTGGCAAAGTGAATATGGTGACGCCACCTGGCGAATAACATTGCCTTGGCAGAGGTACTTGCGGGTTATGACTGCTTTCTAGTTATTTTTTTTATTTGCCACGAGATCCCCGAGCCTCCTCGGTCGTTGTCGTTGTTGTAGTTGTGGCGCGGACGCGCAGGTCGTTTGGACATGTGGGTGGATCTGTAGTAGTTGTTGTAGTCGTTGTCTGGACGTGTGCAGGGTCGTCTTGAGATGTGGGTTGATTTGTTTCCTGCTGGTAAAGACTCGGCCTTGCCTCCTCCGCCGGTCGACATCAAGCCACGAACACCCAAACAGTCAGTGCACGTTTTGTCTTTTTAGGCCTACATCACCTTTTTTCATGAAATCGTTCGTCCGACTATTTTTCTGGACTGGACCCGATTTAGCTGTTTTTCTTTGACTAATAACAGTAGTTTTGTAATTAATTAAATAGAGTTAATGTAGCAGAAAAAAGCTAATGCTCAGAAAAAAGTTAATATTTTTTTCTCAGTTTGTGTGTTCGCTTTTTTGTCATTGCCTGAGTGACGAAATAAACGTTCATATTAAAAGATACGTTGTCCAACTAGTACTACTACTACTACTACTACTACTACTACTACTACCATAGGTGTAAAAAACGTTTTAGGAAAAATAAAAAAAACGCTAAAAAACGTAAAAAAACGTGGCAAGAATAAAAAAAACGTTTAAAAACGTTGAATAAAAAACGTTGGTCATAATGTGTTTAACTTCTTGCCTAATGCCTAATGCTGTAAGTGCAGTATACCTGGAATTATATAGTTTAGATAGAGAGAACTTCATTTAATTTCAATTTAGCTGTGTGGTTGTAAGACAATAGCATTAAGCTAACTAAATATACTAGTTAAAACATTTGATTTAGTAAATTTTGACTAACTAAGTAAACTACATCACTATGACTTATTAATTCATTTCTGTGGTCCCAAAAGAGCTTCACAAAGCTTTTGATAGGATTTTCAATGCACGTTTTTTATAATAAAAAACGTTGAGCAAAATAAAAAACGTTAAAAAACGTAAAAAACGTGACAAGAATAAAAAACGTAAAAACGTTTTTTTACATCTATGACTGCTACTACTAGAGTGTGGTCGTTGCACAGGTTTGAGCTGCGAGTCATCATCTGGAACACGGCAGACGTGGTGCTAGAAGAGACTTCAGTGACAGGCGAGAGGATGAGTGATATTTACGTGAAGGGTTGGATATCCGGCATTGACATTCCGCAGTCTACCGACATCCATTACAGGTCGGACTCACGCTTCGGTCTCTCTGTTTAAAGGCGTGTACAAACCGACAGAACTGGACTGAACTGACTTATCTTAGTTTAGTTTATTTCACTTCTGAGATTTCATTGAAAATTTATCTGCTATCTTATTACCATAGATGTAAAAAAACGTTTCAGAAAAAAATTTAAAAAACGTAAAAAACGCAAAAAAGGTGGCAAACATTAAAAACGTTTAAAAACCTTGAATATAAATCGTTGACTATAATTTGTTTAACCTCTTGCTTAATGCCTGATGTTGTAGGTGCAGTATACCCGAAACTATAGTCTAGATCAAGATAACTTTATTTAATTTCACTTTAACCGTGTTGTTATGAAACCATAGCACTAGACTAATTAAATATACTAGACACAGATATATACCCTTTTAAAAGGGCATATATTTGTAATACTGGATAAAAGACTTTTTGTTTGGTATATTTGGACTAAGTAAATAAACTACCATCACTATGACATATTAATTTGTTACTTTGGTTCCAAAAATGCTTCTCAAAATTCTTGATAAGATTTTCTATGCACGTTTTTTCAAAAATAAAAAAAAACGTTGGAAAAAATATAAAAAAACGTTAAAAAGACATAAAAATCGTAGCAAGAATAAAAAACGTTAAAAATGTTTTTAACACCTATGCTTATTACACTTCGTAATTCATTTACATTGGAGATTTCAAATAACTAAGTTATTAATTTATCTGCTATCAGACTAATCACGTATTTGATGTTTAATTTTGTTAAGCTGGCTGTAGCCCAAATTCCATTACGCCGACTTTCACCGAAACTTCCCCGCGGGGAAAGTCGTGAACACAAACGGTGACAAATCATAAAACCATGAAGTTTTGGTGAAAGTCGCTGACACAAATCACGAAAGTCGTAGACACAAAGCATTTCGACATGTCGAGATGTTTGCAACAAAGTCTGTGACAAGTCCCGGACTTTGTCGCAAAGTCGGCGTAATGGAATTTGGGCTTTATTGGTTTCATTGCTGTACATTTCCTATATGTTTGTCATTTTAGTAGTAATGTTGTGTCCAATTAGCGTGATTTTTGAGACTGTAATAAATACTTAAGCTAACCACAACATTGTTTATTGTTAGCCATTTGTGTAAATTTTACCCGTAAAAATATTTCTAGCTTTTCACTCGTTTTTGTTACATTTTCTTTCATTTTATTGTTTTGCTGATAATATTTATTTATTTATGATGTCGATGTTATGTCGTGCTCTTTACAGTACGCTGTTGATAAACAAAATATATTTATTCATTAATTTCAAGCCTGCGTTTGACGCTGCAGATCGCTGGACGGCGAAGGCAACTTCAACTGGAGATTTAAGTTCCCGTTCCACTACATCTCGGCCGAGCAGTGCATCGTCATCAAGCGCAAGGCCCACTTCTGGAGCCTCGACAAAACGGAGATCAGGGAGCCGCCGGTTTTCATGATTCAGATCTGGGACAACGACAAGTTCTCTCCCGATGATTTTCTCGGTTTTCTGCTATTTTCTCAAATCTTGTTTTTCTATTTAGTTAAGTTTAAATTAGATTAGCTAACGTTTATCGTATTGTTTTTTTTTCTAATCGCTAGTTGTCAATATGTGCTAAAACGTAACACCGTCCTATTTACATGAAATGAGATTAAAAGGTTTGGATGTTAATTAAAATATGGGAATAAATTTCAAGAACATGAGAAATACTGACAGGCTATACAGAAAACACCTGAAATAGTTAAATGTTGATATATGTAAATTATTGCAAAAACCACGTCAAATAAGCACAAATAGTTTTCAGAAGTTTCATGTCTCATAAACTCGATGTCGATTTGCAATAAAGCTGCAAAAAGCGTTGAATGTTTTTTTAAAGATTTTTTAAAGTAATGCAATTTTCACTAACTTTTGTGTCTGAAAAATTTTGCATAATTTATCTAAAATGCACCAACCAGCATATGAACAAACGGGGCTTAAATGCACCGAAAATAACCTGATTACTCGTAATATATTGACGCTGACAAAGAAGGATCCGAACCTTTCAACCATTTCAGTGTTTGCTTTCAATAAATTTCGTGTCTTTGAGCTCGGAATTTTCATTACCGGATAGACTAATAATACCTTTAAAATCTCGTAGTAGTTTTTGACTTGTAAGATGTGGTTGATTTTGCATTGCTCTTCTGTATTAATGTCCCGCATTGTACATCGTATATTATGTGATCGCATCTTTAGCAGCAATACTTATCACATTATTATATAAATGAATAATACGTAGGAACGTTGGAGTTGAATCTACAAGCGATGCCGTCGCCGGCGAAGAAGTCGAAGAAATGTCGACTGGACATGTTGCCTGATGTCGACCCGGGAGATGAAAAGTCTCGTCGCAGACGCCGCCAGCAACCGAAGCTCATCTCACTCTTTGAACAGAAGCGAGCTCGGGGATTCTGGCCGTGCTACCGGTGCAATGAACAGGGACAGCGAGAACTCACGGTATGGATTTGTTCACTTATGGGGTGTTTACACGATGAAGCAAACATGCAGCAAACACGAAGCAAACACGAAGCAAACTTAGGCCACGCGTCGTGCAAGTGTATGTGCAATACTTTTGCTTCATATTTGCTTCATCGTGTAAACAGGATATTAGCCTCCAGCCTGGGGCATCGCACCGACGGGCTGTGGTGTGCGAACAACTTGCCCGGGGTCGTTACCTGACAGTGGCATGGCCGGAAATCGAACCCGCGATCTCGCGATCGTAGGGTCCGACACGCTAATCTCAAGTATATATATAGGCGCAGGCCAGATCAGAAGTTCTATTGTGTAAACTGCGAAGGCGTGGGACCTATTTTTTTAGTTTAACGGGAGCCAGAACGCATTTTCCAAGTAGTTGATCTAGTAACTAGTAAGTACAACAAAAGTGTACGAAAAGTGTTAGAACGTCTAAATTTGTAGTTTTAAATTGGAAGTATCTTGATGAAAAAAACCCAGCTAAATACTATGTGAGTAATTTGTAACTTTTAAGAATTTGCTGATTTTCAGAACAAAATTAAATCTGCTTATTTCAGGACGTTTAAAAAGAAGCTTCGAATTTGAGGATTGTAGGGCGAATGGCCTAATTTTCAGTTGACCGTGGCTTGCTAGAGTAATCATCGTGAGTGTTTGTAGGGCAAGATAGAGATGGAGATGGAAATTCTAACCGAGGAGGAGGCCACTGCTAAACCGGCGGGCATTGCTCGGGACGATCCAAACCAATATCCAACTCTTGAACCGCCAAAGTACGCACAGCAGATTGTTCTAACTCATTCCAGCTTCCGTCTATGTTTAATCGCAATTTTAGAGAAGTTATAACTAAATTTATTTTAACTTCAAGTATCGCCGATAACACATTCTGTGTCTGTACCGTTTCTGATATTCAGTATCGTGCTTCTAAACGTTTTTGAAGTTAAAGGTGCATATAGCTCTTAATGATCCCATCTCAGAGCTACGGAGCGTCACTTGTCGTATGGGATCACACAGTGTTACCTGCCACCCGACAGAGGTGAACGC
>Ga0209367_1004870_pt1 | contig 18604 bp, 9 predicted proteins | sample WorMetLIZISLAND2_FD_187412 | JGI IMG/M metagenome (GOLD analysis project Ga0209367, IMG submission 187412) | Marine gutless worms symbiont microbial communities from Max Planck institute for Marine Microbiology, Germany - Olavius geniculatus... ... | reverse complement strand
ATATTATCCAGTCTCTCTACGTTAACACGATGCTAATAAGAATAGCAACTCTTGTTCTGCCAAATAAAATACACCTGGCTCCATATCAAAACAGTCACTTCAATTATGGTATTTATTAATTTTTTTACTATGTTAATATATAATTTTTCATTTTTTAAAAATTGTATTCATTTTCAGAACAAATCAGGTTATTTAAGAACAATTAAGGACATACTTCAAATTTCAGGAATTTCAGGACACCTGGAGAAATGTTTCAAGCAAGACTGCTGAGTTAAAAATACAAGCAGCACCAACGAATACACTATAAGCAGTACAATAAACACCAGAGCTGTCAAATTAATGCATTAACTTAACGTGTTAATAAATTAATGCATTAAAAAATTAATACACCTATGTGAATTTACTAAATTCTGTAAAGCAGGGGTTCCAATATTCCATTAAAGCATGGTTATTACCTACGCCAAGGAGGTAATGTTTTTGTCAGAATTTGTTTGTTTGTCTGTCTGTCTGTTAGCAAGATAACTCAAAAAGTTATGGACAGATCTTTCTGAAATTTTGATGGTATGTCAGGAATGGCACTAACTACCAGTGATTCAATTTTGGGGGCAATCCGGAAAGAATCCTGGATTCTTCTGGATCACTTTGAAATTTTCGTTACCATTGCTTTCAATGGGGCATAAGGGAAACCGCTGCAAAACCGAAGACGGTGCTGCCACCTAGCGAATAACATTGCCTTGGTGGAGGTGTGCGGGCTCTGACTGCTTTCTAGTTTGCTTATCGTATGATATTCAAGTAATTAAAAATTGTTTTGTTGCCATTCCATCACCACTGTCACGATCCTGCGAGACAGCATTCAAGTCATCCTCTCGATGTAGTCCACTAAAACTTCAGCAATATTAATGACGTATTATTAATGCATTAACGCACGAGTTTAAAAAAAATTAACATATTGAGAGCTCTAATAAACACTGTAATGACTGACGACAACAAATTTCATTGAAAGGTCAGAAAATTGGCACAAACAAACAACAATCATGAGCTCGTGTAAATATACGTTCACTCACATGTCGAAAACGATACTGTCAAAGAAAGCAAACGACCACAAATGCCAAAACGAAAGTTCGCATCTAAATACTTTGCTGAACATATGCAAACTACGTTGGCACCAATAAATGCTGATGCATGCCAATAAAATGGCCCTATTCACAACCAAACAACAGGGACATCTAACTAGTGGAGCAAGATCGCTCCCTCTTCATTCTTTCCTCTTCCCTGCCCCTTCCATTTCCGTATCTTTTTACCTTTCCCATTTATGTCTAGGGCCTTTCCTAAATCCAGCTAAGGGATCTGAGAATCATAGATGTGATAAGCGTTTACAATGTTTACAAAAAAATCTTTGTAAATGCATTTATTATTTTGTCAACGTTTATCTCAATAAAAATCGCATGAGCGAAACAAAGCAAAATTATGACAGTTATGACAGCGACGAAGATAATCAGTGGACAGGACAACTCAACTTAGTTTTCACGTAGCTATAAGATTAAAGTGAGTGAATTCTGGGCATTTTTGTAAAACGTTTGTCACAGAACTGGAGTAAAACATTCTTTGACAATAAAAAAACTTTTATTAGAATTTGGAATTATCCAAATAATAGGCCTAATATTCAAACTTACGCTCTGTGTACGTTTACTTTTAGTTTACAAACGTTTACAATCTTTTTCCTAATAAACGCATTTATTAACGTTTATTATAATTTTTTGGACGTTTATCACATCTATGCTGAGGATAAGCTGCTTGCTTCAATGGAAAGTTTCCGTTGGAGATTAGGGTGAAGCAGCATCAGTAGATACAATTTACATTCTAACCTATATTATCCCCACTCATATCAAGGGCTGAAAACTTCCCCCCCCTTACTGCTCCAAGGTTAACATGGTATTGACGTCCCTGCTGAAACTATTCAATCCATTGTTCACCATGTAAGTGAGAAACGATGACTTATTAAGCAAATGTTCAAATGATTATCAAGCAAAGCAAGTGGTCGCTCGATTGAACAGATCAAATCTACCAGTGGGCACCGAGGCTTCTGGCGATGGTTCGAACAAAGTCCGTGTGGCTGGCGTAAAGCTGCAGGGAGCGGTCCATGTCCAACCACTTCACTCCCACAACGTCATCACCTTACACACCGACATAATCACCCCATCATTGTCACATTTGTATCACTCGCATCACACCTATATCATACCTCATCGATTACACACATATTATTACACCTGTATAATGTAATAATTCTTGATTGGACTTGACATTGCAACTTTATAACATTTAGCACGATTCAAAGTTGCAGATAGCAGTGCTGTGTAAAAACATTGTTTTTAAACAGTAAAAAAATAATCAACCTGTGGAGTCAATAAAAACTTCTCTCACACTCATTTTTGCATAGTTACACTTGTGATATATAGAAAATAAATGTACAAAACATCAGTTTATACACTTACTAACAGCGACATGTGATGACTGACACATCAAAAACAGCAAAAATCATAAAAAGGTGATATCAGTCACCATCACATCGCCTAACTGTCAATGTGCTGTTGAATAATATCACCTTTTTATCATTTTTGCTGTTTTCGATGTGTCACTCATTGCATGTCGCCATTAACAAATGTATAAACTGATGTTTTGTACATTTATATTTGCTGTTTTATTACAATAACAAAGTTTTTATGTTGATGGTCAATTATGATTCACCTGTCTTCTACTGATATGAAGACACAGAGCCTTAAATATTTCGGGGAAACGACGTTGACCTATTTGGGTCATGTGATGTCATCAGTCACATGACCATTGGACTCAGCCTATGCCATTTCCTATTAGTGGTCCATTGTAACTATGCGTCTATGTTGCACCATTACGGAGATATAAAGCCTCAAATTTGTGTTTAGTCCATTTTTGCTGTAAGCCATAAGTTCACTGTGCATGCTCTGTGACGCGTGACCTGTAGGCAGGGGGTCCAAAATCACCTCATATCTGGAATTCCCGAGGCCATGTTGCCTATTCACTACATGACTGTTATGGGGCTAACATGACGATTAAGGACCGTTTCTAGGTGAAAATTTTACACAGGCATGTTTTTTGAAGGCCAAAACGTTGACTGCGCATGTCCCGTGTCACGTGACCTGTAGGCAGGGGGTCAAAAATGACCAAATATTTGGAATTTCTATGGCCATATTGCCTACTCACTTCTACTGGCATACGATGACGATTAGGTACTGTTTCTAGGTGAAATTTTTATACAAAAGCGTTTTTGGCCGAAAATTTTAAAGTTCGTTTTTTGGTCCAATTTTTGACTTTGGGGAAATTTTTCATGGGTTTGATATTAACTTTGAATTTTCTACCACTAAAAAGGCACACTCTTGAGTGAGACTGTGTCGTTTGAGCCATCGCGCGTGAAAATCCGCCGACCGGTCTGACCTGTAGGCGTGTCATTAAAAGAAGTTATATGGAAAAAAATTTGTTATATTTCACCCATTTGCCGAGAAGCCCCTAACAGATGTATTTGCACAAAATTTTCCAGAGGGGTCGACTCGCGGAGGTAAGCACCTGTTTCAAATTTTGTGTCGATCTGTTGAGAGGATTTGGATTTGCGTGGGGTCGAATTTTGCCATTCTCCATCGACTTAGCCGGTCGCCATTAACACAGGGCTGTACTACCGGGCACCTGCGAAATGTCAACCCAGCGCTAACACGTCATGCTGCGGAAGTCTAACCCACTAATCCAATCCTAACTCTGAACTCTGATCTTATGACCTGTAAATTGGCGCACTTGTAGCTCCAGCTGCGTGAAATGTTCAAACCAATTCTGGTTTATCTGTAAGTTTTAGGCATCAAGTTGAAAAGCCCCATATAAAAAAGACCAACTAGCAGACAAACAAGACCAGTATAGTACTGTGGCCGGCTGCACAATGACGGTGCAGTGCAGTGTACCATTAAATAACTAGAAAGCAGTCATATAGCCCACATACCTCCGCCAAGGCAATGTTGTTCGCTAGGTGGCAGCACCATCTTCGTTTGCCAGCGGTTCCTTTATGCCCCATTGAAAGCAATGGTAACGAAAATTTCAAAGTGATCCACAATCCAGGATTCCTTCCAGATCACCCCCAAAATTGAATCACTGGTAGTTTTTGCCATTCCCGACATGCCCTCAAAATTTCGGAAAGATCCGTCCATAACTTTTTGAGTTATCTTGCTGACTCACAGATAGACAAACAAAGTCTGGCAAAAACATTACCTCCTTGGTGGAGGTAACTAATAAAATAATCAGCTGTAATCGACCATTTCTGACTACAAGACAAAACTCGAGAGTCTAGACACACACTCCAAGATCCAAGACGAGACTGAGACGTTTAGCATTTTGTCTGATTTCGTCCGAGATGAGACCGAGACAAGACGTTAGGTCGTCTTGAGACGAAAACGTTAAGGATTTTGTCTGAGGCAAAACCACGACAAGAAAAAACATTTGTATGTCTTGAGACTGAGATTAGACCGAGACGTTTAACATTTTGTCCGATTTTGTCCGAGATGAGACCGAGACAAGACGTTAGGTCGTCTTGAGACGAAAACGTTAAGGATTTTGTCTGAGGCAAAACCACAACAAGAAAAAACATTTGTATGTCTTGAGACTGCGATTAGACCGAGACGTTTAACATTTTGTCCGAAATGAGACTGCGACATCAAGACATGTTACCGGCACGAAGGTGCAGCAGTCCAACATATTCGTCCGTCTCGTCATGAAAGTGATAGACAACTGTTTCCAACCAGGCATTGTCCGTGTTACGCGGGTCATCAACGTAGCCACTATACACCTACATCCAACCGATCAAAGGCTGTGCACAGCTCTTTATGATAAACCGTTACTGTTACACCTGCCATATGCGATTATACAGTGATACCTGCCACCCAACACAGATGAACACATCTCACCCTAACAAGCAGGCCAGTACTCAATTTACCTACACCAGAGGGATATACGGCTGAGTCAACTTTGGTGTTGGTTATATACCTAGATGGTTTTCTTGTCCGCAGACAAAGGCAGAGAATAAAAATAAAAGCTGATGCACCCCTCTGGGGCACAACAGGGTTACAGCAAATCCACAAAGCAGTGTACGACACAAGTTTGCAAGAAAATGGTAACACCACGGCAAATGCACAAAATCCTGATATATCAATACGTTGTATGATAACTTGTTGTACAACAAGCGCACAAAAAAATCAAAGTAGTGGAGTGTGAGATTAAGTAATGTATCCATCTACAGTCTCAATAGCCTAGAAATGGAGGTGAGTGTTCTGCCTTCGCTGAGTGAGTAAAGGTAATCTCCTTTGTACCTTATTACCTTTACTCTGGGTGTGGCATTAAAGCCAAAGACAAACTGACACTCTCATCATAGTTCGATTCACATGCGTAATCACATAATATTATGATAATTACCATATGCATATGTTTCATTCTGCAGTCAACGCTATTACTCACTGGCCCCACACGTACAGCATATGAACTTATAAAGTGATGTCAGTAAGTACACATCTGGTGTATGATAATTTGTAATGTTGATAAATTTTGATGATTCTTACATTTTCTACATCTGGAATAGGCCTGGTCAGTATAAGAAGCATTCTGATTCTGATAAAATTTACTCTTCTGGCATGTTTAATAATTTTACTAAATATTCTACGCCGTCTAGATATGTCAGTGTACATTTCACATTTCAGACTATGATGATAATAACAATAATACAGGACGTGGCAGTCAAACTAATCCATGAGTTGGGCTGATGAATAACAGTAGTCACTGAAGACACCAGGAAATCAACATATCTGTTTCAGTGATTGTCACTGGCCCTCCAACGAGGAAATGCGGTCTTCTTCCACAGCACTTTTACTACTGAATAGATGCCGCTGTGGTCTTTTTGCTTAGCTTCTAATATTTTACGCCCGGAAATTGAGTACTGAGGGTTTAATAATAATAATAATAATAATAAAGCAAATTTATGCACGGCGCCTAAAAGCAAAAGTCACTAAGCGCTGCAGCCTTGATCAAACAAAATGTGTCTTTAGTTGTGCGTTGAACTGTTGTAATCCCCAACGGCTCGCAGTGCAGCTGGCAAAATGTTCCAGACTCGTGGGTCAGCGACTGCAAATGATCTGTCACCGAGCCTTGACCTTGTCCTCGGAACAGTACACGCAAGGGAGGCGGCTGAACATAGTCTGCAAGTGTCGTCGCTGACCAAGATGCAATCGTCGATGAGATATGCAGGCGCCAAGCCGTTCAGTGCCTTGAATAGTAGTGTGGCTATCTTGAACTCGACACGGCGTCACACCAGCAGCCAGTGTAATTCACATAGAACAGGTGTGATATGTTCACATCGTCCTGTGCGAGTGACCAGCCTTGCGGTGGCATTCTGGACAGACTGCAGTCATTGTAGAAGATTGTCAGTGATGCTGTGCAGTACTGCATTACAGTAGCATCGCATGCGTATGATTCAAAGATATGATATGTATCACACACGAGCTGAACTATGGCTCTCAATGACGCAGTTACTGACTGACCCGTGTGTAGTTCTTGAAGAAGTCGTCAATCTGTTGGTAGGTTCTGTTTCGGTCGTCTTCGCTCAGAGCCAGAGAGTTCATCGCCTCCTCGATGAATTCACGTTTCACTGTAGTTGACACCACTTCACCGGGGTCTACCATGCCCTGCGTGATAAACGACAATCCAACCAAACACTCCAATAGATAACCTGTCAAATGCCACAGTTTAAATGTTATGGGCAGTGTGCTGATGTCAGGTAGTGACTGTAGGCAGACTCACTCAGCTGACACAGTCAGCAGCTCTCGGCCGAATAACTGAACATTTAAAAATAGCAAGATGAACACGCCAGCACATTGCACTGCATACAAATGCAGGAACACATATATACCTGGCTCTTTTGTGAAGTTTTGTTGTCATAACACAACTTTATTATGGAACGTTTGATTGCTCGCTGTTCGAAACTGATCAATTAATAAAAATTAACTAACAGATTAATCGATCAAATAATTTTAATTAGTACCAGCCATACCATTATTCCTTTGACCCCAAAATCTAATCAGCTGATCTTTGTTATAATGAAAAAAATTCAGTTTTCAACAATTTAAGTCTATTTAACACACTAACTATTAACTAACAAAAAAGCACATGTGAACACATCTAAATGGCTCAAACCATCAAATTAGTTCAGACTGCTATGAACGGGAGTGTGTCAAACTATTAATTTTTTTAGCTGTACACTGGTTATAGTCCATGGCTGTATACTGCAGACATCTAAATCATGCGGGATTCAGGACAACACATTTTTTCTGGATTCAATTTTTTCACCACAGATGACAGAACTAACAGAGGCTGGTTCAAATCCATTATATCCCTATTTTCCAGACCCACAGCCACAGAAATGGGGCTTGAATCAACCCAGTGCTGTGAGCTCCTCCGGTGATGTCCAGGGCAGAGCTGTGGTCACTAAAACATTTATGCATTTGAGCTCAAAAATTGAACATAGTGGTGACATTTTTGGTTATTTTGTGATGCTTCCTGGTTCCGACTAATGAGTAGGGGAAGTTTGATCAAATCCACTGAACGCCCGATTAATATGGGCCTGTTACCTAAACTAAAGTGAAAAAAATGATAAGATTTCCAAGCAGCTGCATCAGCAGCAGAAAAAAGTTACACACTCCAGGCAGCGACCATTCTCCGGTGTCTTTGCGTTTGACGGAAACAAACTGAAGCACGGGTTTGTCTGAGGCACGATGCAGCACCCTCAGTCCCGACTTATGTCTCTTCCACCTGCACAGCAAGTTGCAATGGTCAAGGTTGAGGATTAAAAATATTAGAGGGAAGTATATCTCTTTATGGAAAACCCACCTCAGAGCTACAGAGTGTCATCTGCCATATGAGATCACACAGTGTTAACTACCATCCAACACAGGTGAAAATGCAGAAGTTCCCCACCTTAACATCAACTAATTTACCTATCCTGGATGGATAAAAAGCTGAGTTGACCTTGGTGTTGGTTATATACCAAAATGGTTTACCTGTCCATGGGCAATCACCCACCTGAGTAGTAACTAGTAACCACTTGAGAGCGACTCGACTTGAGTCAACTTACAAATTTTGAGATAATAAATCCAACATCCTTCCTAGAGGTAAAAGTAGATCACTAAAGTTCACAGCAGATAAAAGATAATAATAGTAATACAGAGATTTCTAAAGTGTCATAATGTCATAATACCCTGGCTTCAAAAACACTACATACGGTCACAGATTATAAAGAACTCAGTCAAAATGTCCATTTCAACTCGTCTGCTTGTGTGTCAAAAGATCACTCAAAAAGTTATGAATGGATGTAAAAGAGTAAAGCCCTAACACACAGACCAATTAATTAGATTTTGGCAGCAATCCGAATCGCGATCTGGATAGAAAAATTTCTTCAAAAATACTTCACTCACAATTACATTACAATTACGATTCCTACAATCGCCCAAGAATAGAACTCAGTCCTTGGCAGCGTTTGAACTCGGTGGGTGCTTTCTGGTTTTCTCACATTACTACACAAGGCTCACACTGACAGACAAGACCGAATAGTACCGTGTGACGACAGAGTCAGCAGCGTGGTTAGGACCCCATCGACCAAGCAGCCCACGACCACAGACACCGGTTCTACCCACTGGATTCCTACACAACATCTGTGTCTGTACTACATGTTACAGCCAATGGCTGGATTAAAAAAACATAAAAATACTAGGCCAAAGGTTAACAATGCACATTAAAATTCGTGGCAGCATGCCTTGCCCATACCATACCATACCATACCATACCATACACCCTCCACTCCATACTCAGTAGACATGTGCGGAGCGCTTACAAACATGGGTGACCCATCGTGCGCAATATTACAACGATTCACACACTGGGACCACACGCACTAATGCAAATATTTTTCACCCAGTTTGATATTTCTATGCTTGGCTCAGCTTAACCAATTTTCCTGCCAAAATTCCACTACAAACCTGGCCAAGTTCAGCCTAGCCTTTTCTGCTGACTTGGCACCAGCCCAGATCCAACTTGGAGAACTGAGAGAGTGCTACAGCACCTGGCCAACAAACACATTTTCACTCATTTAGACCAAAAGAAAGCTTTTTAGCACTAAAATAAATAATGATAAATATTTTGACAAAAATCAATTTAGAACCTTATTTCTGGTATTTATAAAAGTGGCTTCTAAGAAAAAAAGACTAAGACATCAGCTGCATATTGGATGGCCTAACAATCACGAACAAGTTTAGTGTACCACGGATAAGTAGATACTCTATGCCAAAGCACAAAAAACAAATTTACTAGTATATTGCATCAATACAACAAAATAAAACTCTTTCGAATTTTCCATCTGCCGTGCTGTCAAACAAAAATTAAAACTACCGGTATTAGCTAAAAGTATTAAAATTATTAAAAGTATTATTATCATTAGCATATTTATAATATACTTATCCGTGGCGCACTAAATTTGTTCATGGTTGTCAGGCCATCCAAAATGCAGCTATCATTACTGACGTCAGAGTTCCAAAAAAGGGACAGGGCGGGTCACCAAAAATAGTTGCATGGCTATGACATCAGTGATGATGTAATGCTGATGTCACATACAACTCAGCCAGTTGCCTGATCTGAGTGCATCACAAGCTGACTCTATCAAATACAGCTTACATCATATAAACTCCCAGCATTTTAGCATGCATCACAACTGTAACTGGAAACAAATCCTCAGAGCAGGACCAAGCAACTCTAACTACCGGTAATGCATACATGCATGCATTTGCAAAGTTCCTATTTTCTTAACTATGATGATGTCGCCAATCCAAAGACATTGTGGGCCTTGTGGATAAACGATCTGCCTGCCACTTGAACAACGGCATCAAAGTGCTGGTTAATGCAACAATTAAAGTAATTCAAAGATATGTGATACAAATACACCGAGTTCAGAAAAAAAACACCCACACACATTTTCTTTTACATCTCCGTGGAAAATGATCGGGTTTCCACAAAATTTTCAGGAAATGTTTAGGAGAAAACAAGTATTCTAGCAATAAAAAGTTAAATATTCTTTGCCACATGCGATGTCATTTTTCCATGTTTGCAAATTACAGATTCTACCGTTGAAGGCAGACTTTTGACAATATGCTTGCAACTCAGCAAGGGTTATGAGCAGCAAGTCTGTGCAAGATGTTTCCTTACAATACACAGACAATTGAATATTGATGAAATAAAATGTTTAAATAAAAAAATTACATGACCGGCAGTATTAAGCCGTTCGACCGATAGCGAGCAAGTGGTCATGCATGCAGTGACGCAGTGCGCGTACACCTGTCAACATCAACAAAGTTGAGGTTCTTGCTCTCAGTCAAGAAGATAAACCACGGAAACAGTTCAAAATGAAAAATTACGTGATGGATTAGCTTATTTTTGGGTTCAGTCGACACAATGATCAATTGGTGCGTTTTAACGTTTTGTCAAATGTTTGTCTTTAACGATAAATCCCATAATTTATGAACGCGGAAATATGACGTCAACATGACGTCATAGATAGCAAAGAATACGTAAACTTTCACCCATGGACTACCTGTTTCCTCCTAAACATTCCCGGAAAATTTTATGAAAATTTGAACATTTTCCATGCAGACATAAAAGAAAACGTGAATGGGTGTTTTTTATGAGCACAGTGTACAAGCATAAAAAATCAGCAAAAATAAACACTAATTTGGCTGAGGTGAACACTGAACTAGACCTGGCAGCCGAAGCCAAGCCGCAAAAGCTAAGCCACAAAATGCTCGAGCCAAGCTGAGCTGCACTTTTTTTCGAGCTGCCGCTGCAAAATATTTGAGCCGAGTCACTAGAACCGCAAAACTTTCCAAGTTGTATTTTTAAATTGTCAGTAAGATTCGTTTATTCATCTTAAAATTGTAAGGTGTAAGATTCATCACTCTAGAATCTGGATGATTTGCAAGAGCATCTGCTCCTGCATTCTACGCGTTAGGCCTATCTGGGAACATTTTGCTACTACTGGGTGGACATTTTGGTGGAATCACATATGACAACCTGACAACCATAACAGTGTGAGCAAATGTGCAAGCGACACCATCGTCATCAGTATGTCTGAGGTCCCGTTTTTCCATGGACATTTGATGGCCGATCAAATTGATCTCTGATCAACTTTGGGACTTGACCAGAGATCATCTCAATGATCGTTTTTCCATCGCCAATTAGCGACTAATGGTCCATCAAATCTCCCATCAAGTTGCTGGCTGAATATTGGCGGATCAAGTCAGATAATTGACGATTAAACGTGGCGATCAGCAGTTCGTTGCCTATTCGCACCAGAAACATCACTTCACGTCGCCGGTCAGAACGGCAATTCATGCATTAAAATGAAGTTCCAGGCATGGCGATCAGTCACTAGTGATCCATTTATACTGTGCATGATGTTTTGTAAAGAAATACAATGGATAGACACTCCCGGATAGATTAGTGATAGAACGTATTTTTGACAACAGATGATATCGTTGATATCATTGCTACGATGACGTTTACTGGCTATGGCGTCCACTCGCAGCGCATGCTGGGTAATTTAACGCAACACCGCAAATTAAGGTCACTGTCAGCCAATCAGATTGGCATAAAGTAGGTTCAGTATGGAAAAACGAAACACAGTTGATCGACGATCAATTCTGAACATCAAGTTGATCGGAGATCAGTAAATCAGAGATCAAATTTGATTTGATTGGCTATGGAAAAACCGGACCTCAACCTGCAAACAAGAAGCTATGACTGCTGGAAAATCTAGAGTCTGACGACAGCGATGGAGATGGTTCCACAAACAGTACAAGGACGACGATACTAGCACCTTTCGCATCATGCAAGAAGTGGCAGCTTACTTAGGCCTAAAGTGCTCACGGAAGATGAAAAAATGTCAGCTATACTCTACTGGAAACGTTACGTCAACACATATCCAAATCTAAGCTGTATTGCGAAAGTTTACTTAACACTGAGCGCATCTTCCGTACCAGTCGAGATAAACAGTCAACTACGAAACTTTGTGTTTAAGTTTAAGAATTTGCGACGCTCGGCAATTTTGCTGCACTGTCTCAATCGTGTCTGCTTTGTGCATGACAACTATGCTAAACTTTTTTTGATTAAGCAACAATAATCAAATAACAATAATCGTACTGGTTGCCATGCACGAAAGCAGACACAATGATGATTCACAATCTAACGATATTACCAACCATGCCATGAGACAGTGTGGCATGATTAGTGAGCGTCGCATAGGCCTATAGGCCTATGAAACTTTGTGTACAATGGGAAATCACTGATTTAACAGTTTGGCTGGCTGATCTAATTAGTACCATGGTTTGTGTCTTAGCGGTTTATACAGCCTAAAGCCTAACGTCAAAAATTTAACAATTTGCAACGATAGGGGCCCATCTAGAAAAGTCTGCTAGTAAAATACTGGTAATGCGCTGTTGAGCTTGTAAATGTCATGAAGTTTTTTAATTATTTTTTTTACAGTAACATTCAAAGTTGCAAATCTGCTATCGGTCATGCTATCAGGTTATACGGTATCCACACCACTTACGTTCGGGAACAGGGTTACTGGCACAGTAATCATGCTTCAAAGTACGAGCCACATTTTGCGGCTCGAGCCAGCTAGCCAGCCGCAAAATTTACGAGCCAAACTGCAAAAGTTTGAGCGAGCGACTGCCAGGTCTACATTGAACAGTTACCTTGGTAAACCATTGAAAACGCTGTAATTTCCCATCCAACTTCTTCGATCGATTTTATTCTCCAAATCGACCTTGTTCCAGATGTCAGCAGTTGGCATTTCAACCCTAGCAACACAATATTTCATAAAGGTGTGGTCAAATAAGAAAACTTTTAATATGGAGTATTTAATATGCACCGCAGCTGCAACTGTATTATGAGTCTTTAAATAAGCACAGAGCAACTTTTATAAGTGATGCACACAGTCACACACACATGGCTTGTCTCAGTCATACCAGATGTGTCAGTAATGCACAGCAGAATTTTTTTTGCTAAAAATGAAAAGCCAGGAGAAAATGCGTAAACTTAACACCAACTATAAAAAGTACACACCCACCATTACTATGCTAATTACAGATCGAAACATGAAGTTAACAACAAATGGTTTTCCTTAACACAAGATTTTTTTCCAACTTCTCATCAATTCCTTTATTTCATGCAACAACTGAAAAATTACATAGAATTTCAGTGCTTTCAATAAAAGTGTTCTGTGCTCTCCAGGACCTTTCAGTTTGAAATGACAAAGCAATTTCCACCAAAACTTTGCCATGAGTAATTTAGTAAACGTGTGTGTGTGTTTTTTAAAAAATGAAACAGCAAATAATAAATATAACAAAAAGAAATTTGAGCTAATGCTCACGAGATGCGCGAAAGCCTATAGCAGTTCCAGTTCGTAAACTGTCAGCTTATCTCCAGCCATTTTGTTGCAATTCATTCTTGGAGTGTGCGCTGCAGCCGAAAATCACAAAAATCAATAAAAACACCTTATTTCAAAAGTTCAGGGTCTCCCAAAGCCATTGATGTTCATATGACTAAAAAGATCGTCACTAGTGCTTGTTGTGATAGGCAGCATGCCCATGCCTATCTGCAACCGTTTTCACAAAAGACAGTAAAATAAAAACTTTTACGGGGGTACCACTCTTTGATGCTCTCGTGCGCACGTTTCCTTGAACATAGTAAACTGAGACTTAAACCGTTAAAATCTACATTCAATGCCAAAAATTTCATATGCAGCTTGTCCATATTTATCTTAATTGGTTTCGACACAATTCGTTCTTAAAGTGTGTCCTGTAGCCCGAAATCGCCAAAAAATCCATTAAACCCGTATTTTAGCATTCACGGTCATCCAAGATCATTGAATTTGGTGGCAATCGAGAGCCAGTGTATGACTTCCTACTAATGATTCATAGTAATTAGGCACTATCTCGCACCACTATTGAGATACAGCAACTTATTGGCTAAAAATTGCAAATTTTTCCCACCCCCTCATTTAGCACCCTCATTCGAGGTGACCCCCTTTGAATTTATGGAAAATCTTTACGGTTCCTAAAACTAGAGTCTTCCAGGCAGCTGAAAATAAAGATCTGGTGATCCTAGCTTGCACCATTTTTGACTGATCCACCCGTGTGACAGATGGACGGAGAGACGGACAGACAGAATTGCAATGGCTAAGATGCGCTGAAAGCAGTAGCTGCTTTCGCGCGTAAAAACGTATCAGTTCACAGACATCTCAGCATTGTGCTTCAGAAGCACAAGTGAGTAGGATCACCAGAAAGGCTCAGTTTAACAGAGTGCTTCTAGGCATATTGCAATCAAAACAGCATATGAGAAGTATACTCAAAATCTGGATCAGCCCAAATTGGTCGTTTGGCTACGACATCAGCAGTGTAATGGATCGGTGTGTACGCAGACATAGCCACCTCCCATGACACCTTGTCATCAGACACGTTGAATCTGTGTAGGCTTGTGCGTGGATACAAGCTATTACGACACTTGATGTGAAACTTTGATACGGAACCGACAGCCGGGTAGAAGTATCGCACCACGGAATTCAATATCTGCAAATGATGCACACAAAAGCACTTCATTCCTGCTAACCAGGGGCTCTCTCATAGTGTATCACGTAGTGACACGTACCTTCCCCCATTCTCTCACCACAACAAAACTCTGCGAGCCAGCAATATGACTACAGCCAAGTACCAAGTCAACCAAAGACAATGCACTCACTGATGCAGCAGTTATCATGGCAGCCACATACAACTGACGAAGAATAAAAACAGTAATGGCTCTGGTATTAAATTATATTACAACGAATAATACGACATGTTGCTGAGTTCATGTCAAATTTGTTTACAACGGCAACCAGTTTTGTTTTCAAAACATCCGCTTCCAAAATGACGTAATTTATAAAGTAAGTAGTAAAAAACAATTCGCCAATTGGGGGATGCCTATACCAATGACTACGGACCAAGTGAACACGTGGACGCTGAATAAGGCAAAAGTTTTAGAAATTATAGGTCTTCTCTGGGCCTACTGTACCGTTTCTAAATAGCAAGCTACTATAGACATCGTTTGCCTTTATTTCGCGACGGTCAGCTTATCATAACAATTAGCACTGGTAACGTGCGTTTTAACGTATCAACATCGATGACCTTAAATAACCTGAAACCCGAAAATGGGTTTTAATGTGCTTTTTGCGATTTTTGGCTGCAGAAGAGTGAATTCCAATGAAATGCATAGAGACAGACCAAAACAACCTGCGAACAGAAACTGCTATAGGCTCTTACGCGTCTCATGAGCATTAGCTCAGATTTCTTGTTTTCCAAAAAAATGAGCGGTTCGCTTAACCATAACATGTAAATAATCTAATTAATTAGAATTATTTGCACGCTTTGACTTAGGCTTACACTAGACGGTCTAAACTAAGAGACCAAAGATCTGCAAACGAAATCTCTTCGTTAATCCGTATCATGAGCGGCATTGACGAAGGCGTAAATTCACACTTTGGCCTATTGGTCAACAAAATTTTGGACGGCTGGAATAACACTGAAACTACGAGCCTACGAGAGTCGCTTAACGGTATCTTTAACGTTAGCCTTTTGCAGCAACAAACAACCAGACGCTTAGATCGACGTCGTTGGTGTACATTATTTGATGACGTTAATTATTAAGGGCAAAAACAGCGCCATACAGCCGCGGGCATGATGCGAATGACGACATCACGTGGATCACAGGACCTACTATTATAGTAAACAGACAGCTCGTGACAGATAGGACATCACTGCTTCAATCACGGCACAGTTGGCGTCGGGTCGTCGACTTAGTTTAGCGCGCGAATGCACATACTGACGTATTGCATCGTAAGTCGTCCGTCTGTCGGCGACGTGACGTGATGTAGACCTATCGTTGTCTTATTGCGTTGGACTTTGGACGTTTTTGCACAACCCCGAGCCAACAAGGGACGAAGGGGAACATTCAGGTCCGAATCTCGGACGGTGACTGAGAATGAATTTATTGGAGCTGTACTAGCTATAAGCTAGAAACAGAAGCTGGAATGCCGGAATCTAGCCGCGACGGGCACAACGATGATAGTCTGCATAAAGACAAAATCAGAATGCCCGGCAGAAGCAGCAAGCGTGACACGCGATAATTTATCCCTACACTTTATGATCGCACGTTGGCTTTTCAAGACATATCTGTTCTGAGCCCGGGACAAACCACAGTAAAAGTATAGCAAAAGGTTCAACTTCGAGGGCGGCCAATTCTATTGTGTGCGACATCATTTCCATTATCGACGCGCTACGGCTATGCTGTACGTACGGCGTCCGTCCTTGGCATCGTTGTTGTCATAGATGTTAAAAACATTAATTTGCAAATAAAAAACATAAAAACATGTTTTTGTTCACTTTTATAAAAACATGTAAAAACATACATAAAACATTGAACTACAGGGTGGCCCAAAAAGTAAGCTATTGCATTTTGTCCATATCTTTGCTAAATATTGACCAATTTTCACAATTTTTTCACCAGTAGACTGTACGGAATTTGTTACTCAGTGGCACGCACACCACACTTGTTATGTTGCTACACTACCTTGTAAAACACAAATATCAAAAAACTAGCAATATTTACAGATGGGCAAAAGGTATAATTTTCATTTTGAAGTACTTAAGTAAAATGTTAAATATAAATTATAGTAAATGCCAAAATGTTTACATATAGGTACAGTATACAAGTTTTCATCTTTCAGCAAAATAGTGCACAATTTGTTGAGCCGCACAATTGTAATACATTGCTCTGTATGCTCATACAGTTAACTGAGCAAGATTGCAGCCATCAACCAGCATTAATGTATATTATACCCTGTCCTTCAATAGACAGCATTATGAGATTGATGACTATCTGCGGGATAACAGGGAAGATTATTAGAACTGCCATTACTGTACATATGCACACTATAATGACGAGTTCTCACAATTTTAGGTTTAAATCATTTACGTGTTTGTTTAATGTTAGGTTTCTTCAGTTTCTTGTAAAGGTTAAACTTACTGTTCTATTATCATGTGCATGTGCATTGCCTGTAAAGGCCGTCCCTGGAATGACCTATACTGTGTCGGGTGGGACGTTAAACCCTACACACTCGCACACTCATTAATGTACATTGAAAATTGTGCAAAAAACGGTTCAAATTATTCAAAGAGATGTTCAGTATATCCCCCATTGTTCTTTACGCTTAGAACGTACTATAACTCATATTTAACATTTTAGTTAAACACTTTAAAAATTTACTATTAAACCTTCTGCCGAATGCCGATCTGTAGAAATTGTTGGTTTTGAGATATTTATGTTTTATAAGGTAAAGTAACGACACAATAGGCGTTGTGTGCATGCCACTGGGTAGCAAATTTCTTAATGGGTCTACTGGTGAAAAATTGTGAAAATTGGTCAATATTTAGTGAAAATGTGGTCAAAGTGCAATAGCTTACTTTTTGGGCCACCTGTACATTTAGTTCAATAACATATTAAAAACAACAAGTAATGTGAGCAAAGCTCACGTGACGCGCGATAGCAGCGATTCTGCCACCTCGGCAATTAGTGTACAGCAATAAGATGGTAATGCGTCTTGAAAAAGTACTTAAATTTGAGGCCTCCGTGTTAAAGACTCCTTGAATATAAGAGATCAAAACTTAGATTCTTAAAAATGTACGTTCTATGCTAAAAATGTCATATGCGGGTTGTCAGAGCTGTAGCCAGAATGTGAAAAACGAAGAGGCAGCGCAGAGGGTCCGGAGGACAGAATTCCCTAGCGGGGTCCAGGGGCGGAGCCCCAGTGGGGGGTCTGAGTGGCGAAGCTCCCAGAAGCTGAAAAGCTTTCAAAATTCACTTAGCTAAAACTCTTGTTTTTACGCGCGAAAGCAGGTACTGCCATAGCGCGTCTTAGCTATCGCAATTCTGTCCGTCTGTCCGTCCGTCCGTCTGTCCGTCTGACACACTGGTGGATCAGGCGAAAACGGTCCAAGCTAGGATCTCCAAATCTTCACCATCGGCTGCCTGGAAGGCTCTAGTTTTAGGAACCGTAAAGCTTTTTCGTAAACTCGAAGGGTGTCACCCCGAACGAGGTCCCTAAATGAGAGGGGGTGGTCAAAATTTGCGATTTTTGGCCAATAACTCGTTGTATCTCAGTAACGGTGCGAGATAAGGCCTAGATTACTATTAAGCACTAATATGAAATCGTATACTGGCTTTCGATTGGCGCTGAATTCAGTGACCTTGGATGACCTTGAACGCCAAAATAGGGGTTTTACGGATTTTTTTTCGCGATATGAGGCTGCGCAAGTCTTTATCATTCACAAGGAGGCGCCACTGTCGCCAACGCCACACGCGCCTATGGCCGATGTGTATTATGGTCCCGATGGGCCGAGTCCAAGTG
>Ga0209367_1004869_pt1 | contig 18605 bp, 10 predicted proteins | sample WorMetLIZISLAND2_FD_187412 | JGI IMG/M metagenome (GOLD analysis project Ga0209367, IMG submission 187412) | Marine gutless worms symbiont microbial communities from Max Planck institute for Marine Microbiology, Germany - Olavius geniculatus... ... | reverse complement strand
GCTCGCAGCACAGGTGCCGCAGAGAACTAAAGTTTCTGCGGCGAATCTGGCGAGATTCGCCGCGCTTTTGCGCCGAACAGAAATTACTATCGCCGGAGATTCGCTGGTTCTTCAACCGAGAACGAGGCAGAAAAGGAACTTGTCACGCGCGTCGTACTGTACGTGACGACGAGCTACGAACAGTATCGCCAAGACCATACGCCAACCGCATCAATAAGCGGAGCAACTCAGAACATTGAAACTAAAACGAAAAACACGGAATAGCAGCATCAGAGCCGTATGGCGACATAATATGCAACCGATTGTCGTCAATATTATGATCGGAATTCGCTATCACGAACGTCAAGCTTACAACATAATACAACCACTGACGGAACTCCTGTTTATTCCTCATTGCTACGTTTGTGTAAATAAAAACGGAAACGAAAATGAGGATAATAACTTATTACTACAGAAAATCGCTTAATTACCTATTGTAGCGCCGACTCATTGTAATGTCCATTTTTAAATTGTCGGTATTTCAACGAGAATTTTTTTTGCTCACTTTCTATATGCAGATGCTTATAAGCTACGTGCCGCTGGCGCGCTGAGCAGCGTTCCAAGTCTTCTCTTCAGCGTTTACCCAGGTCAACTCAGCCTGACCATTCCTCCGAGGGTAAGCGTAACGAGTACCAGCGAAAGGTGGGACGTAAACAGGCACACCGCGCGATGCACTAGCCCCGCAGTGTAAACTTGTGTCCGCCTGAGGGCCACGAAAAAGGAGGTCAGCACCGTCTGTGGGCCCATGACTCGGGAAAAATTCACATTACTTCAGTGCTTGCAGAGAATTTGTTTTGATGCGGCAATATTAGGTAATTTCTATTTTCTGTGTGGCGCTGGCGCTGCGGGCGCAGTTAGTCGTATGAATTCATCAGCGACGCAGGCGCCCGGCACACGTGTGCAGCCTCGAGCAATTACCAGCGCGTCGTAGGTGGCATACAGGCGCTGATTGTGTGACGGTTTCTGCCCTCATATGAAGCGGCCTTCAATGCCCTGGTTGACGATTTATGTACACTGCTGAAGAAAACGGAACAGTGAATCGTGATGATTGGTGCAATAAGCATTGCGGTAAATTTAGTGCTAGTAAAATATTGCTGGTTTTGGTACACACATATCCAATTAATCGTTTTTATACAGTTGCAAATGAAAAGCTAGTACGTGATGTTACCAGTGGAACAATGGGGCTTATGCAGCATGCACTAAAGACCGCACTAAAATAATCCCCACACCCACCACCACCCCACGTGCCTGGAACGTAATAGGGTGTTTAGTTTTACACAACCCAGCAAGCGTCCAGAAAAAATTCTAGCAAATGTATTCAAAATACGCGTGCTAATGCTGGACGTTTGCTGGATAGTGTAAACACCCTATTACACTTCAGAGACGTGAAAGAAAGGTATGAATCGTTGTTACACCTAGGCAGTCACTGAAGATCGGTGCGGCGCTCGCCGTGGGCGTTCGTTTCCCGCGCTATGCAGTCTGGCAGACGGGAAGCGACGAGCAGACGACGACCTGCGACTGTGAGCGACTGTCGCGAGTCGGCGACAAACAAATCGAATGAACGAGTCGTAGTCGTCGTCGTCGTCTGGACGAATGTCTGCAAGACGGACGGACGAAAGAACGGACGGATGAGCACTGTAATTGTTCATCAGCACGCCGTGCAGTTGCGTCGTCTCAATTGCCCAACCTGAATTTCTGGCTGTCTGAATATAGTCGAAAAATCTTCTTCTTGCCGGAAAGTTTTTGTCCAAAAAATGCAAACTGTGGGACCTGAGAACAATTTTTGAAAAATTTAATAGCAAAATTAAAATTTTAAGTACCTGTAATCCCTTTGTCGAAAATTTGTAGCGTCTGCCGAAAAATTGCATTAAATCCTGCCATGTCTAATTTTTAACTCACGATTGCCTGTCTTACCGTATCCAGCTTAATATCCAGCACAACTACCGTACGGTAGGCTGTATAGGCCTATATTTTTCATAAAACACGTGTGTTTTTCACCCACCGTGATTATCATGCCGCTCTCACGATTTACACCTATCAGAACGACTTGCAACCGTTTAAAAAAATTAATTATCGCATACTCATGAGAAAACTGTTCAACAGGTGAGTGACTGCATTTGGTTTGGACTGGCGTTATAGAAGTCACGCGCATTTATCCGCGCGGTGACAGCGGCAGCCGCAGCATAATACGACGTTGATCAATCACTCACTGGTGCTATAGGTCCCAGGTACCACACTGTTAGACGTCGAGACTCGACTCAACTTCCGGTCCGGGCGACGTGTCACGTGACCGACAGGCGCTGTAATCATTAGCGAACAGCTACAGACTGAACTGGACTGACCGAATCAGCTGACCGCCACCTAGCGAGTAAGCACTGGCCACTGACCAGTCAGTTTCGTGCCGGGTGGCGTGGTTGGGTGGCGGCTTTAAGCTGCGGCTGCGCACTGGATAAAACAGCCATCAGACCTGTCCTTGAATAGACTTATAGGTTAAAACGTGTCAGTTTAAATAAAAGGTTGTATTTTGGTGAATTTGTATAGTAGTTAAGCCATCAGAGCTGTCGTAAATCCCCCAGCGACTGCAGGCGATATTGACGGGGGACCGAACCAGCAACAGTCACGGAATCAAAAACCGACGTCAACATCACGAATGACGAATGGCTACTTTCATTAGCAGATAGGCCTTCAACGCTATACGTCCTGCCGCAGTAATGGGCGTGCAACAACGATTGTATCACGAATAAGCGTAATTATCAGCAAAAATGATAAACACAGTTGTAACAACATCGTTTATATTTAGCTATGGCACCAAAAAAGCGACGTTAACTTGACAGCAAAAATGAAGAAAAGCTTTGTTAATGCCCAAATACCACTAGTCCAATTCGCTGTACAACAAGCTGTACAAAAAGTGTACAAAGTCATGATATGCCATGCAGGATACTGTGGATTTGTTATTTATAAGCCTTCGATTTGCTGTGAATTTGCTCGTTGTGGACCTCTGTAGAGTGTAGACTTGCGATTTATTACATAAGCTTGCGTAGCTATAGTTGTTCTTCATGCTTTACAAGAACCACAACAGATGGACCTGAGTGGAGCTTGAGCCTCAGTCTGCGCCGGCCACTGACTGTCACGTCGCCCGTTAATTAAAGGCCTACACGATGATGGCAGCTAGTTAACGCGGCGACTGACCCTGGCCGAGAGAAGGTCATGAGCGATTGAACGCCGAGCGAAGCATACCGCGGCGGCGGAAAACTGAAGTGATGGGCACTTGGCGTCAACTCAATAGACAGGTGGTGGCAAATGCCTCGTGAAAAAAGTTGGAGGGAGGAAGTAAGAAATAAAAAAAAACTGAGAGGGGATTTTTTTTCGTTTTTGGCGGCAAATTGCCTAGAAAAGGCACAGAAAACGACAATGCTGCCTACCGGCTGATATTTTAGAATGTTTTTTTTTTCTGCTCGAATAGCCTTTTCTCCCACTTTGAACTTTACGATTCCACGCCGCCCTTGTTTGCATTTATTGTTTAAACTGTCTGAATTTGGTCAGTTGATTCTCTGGGAAATAATGAAAACTGTTGCCACCAGATGTCATATTGTAAAGCTACGAGAACTATTTTAGATTGTGACCAATCTAATGTACTCCTCGTGCGCATTGTTTTCTCCTGTATTCTTTTAACTGCTTTTTAGTTCCTTTCTTCTCACACCGCAAATAGCGGTGCCGACAGCATCACCTCGCCGACAGCATCAACCGTGCAACTGACGTCATCACGTCACGTGACCCCAAAAGGTCAAACTTGTGACTCCATTATCTTTGAGGCGCCATACCTCCATAACGGTGCTAGATAGACGCATGGTCTTGTCCATATTGCCCATGCGTCTATCTAGCACCGTTATGGAGATATGGCCGTTTAAAGTTTTTCCAGAAAGGCTCTTCCAGGAACAAAGGTCGGTCGTCGGTCGGTCGGTCGATCCTCAATATTACACTGATCTTATATACTCCTCTTCGCTACGTTAGAAACGTAGCGCGCGAGGAGTAAAATGCACCAAATTCGACTTCGCCTGCAGCTCCCGCCCCAGGCATAGCTGGAGGAGCTTACGACACTCCCCTAGGCCCCGATCGGGACTCAAAGAGTTCTACTGCTAAGGAAAAGGGAGAATATAGGGGAAAGGAAAACAAAAAAAAACAAAGAGAAAAAAGCAAGGGGAAGAAAAAAAGGAATGAAAAGAGACAGGATAGGAAGGGGAGGAAGGCAAAAAAGAAGAAGAAAAAAGGCGTCCGAGTTGGAGGGAGATTGCCTCCTGGCGCTGAGCTAAGTAATGGACGCCCTTGGCTGCTGCTGCTGCTAAAAAGACTACAGCATCGACTCCTATAGAATGGTTAAGGCTATGGTTAAGTGGTAAAGCTCTTCATAGAAAACCGATCTCAGAGCTGCGGAGCATCACCTGCCATACGGGATCACACAGTGTTACCTGTCACCCAACGCAAGTAAACGCGCCCCACCATAATCCCAACCAGCCAGGCTGTTACTCGATTTACCTACCCCAAAGGGATGAATGGCTGATTGGTGATTACAGCCTTTTTCCTCGGACACAGTTGCGCAATAATAGGTAAACCACACACAACACACGCTGGCAATAATTTTAGTTTGTCTAGTTCATCAACGATATTCGTTACAAATGGCTCTAAAACTCTAAAACGGTACGTGAAAATGCAAGCAGTGAGTCTGCGCAAAGGCGCCGTATCTCATCATTAGTCACTCGCAGCCGCAGCGTCGACAGCGAATAGAGACGGATGTCTTGAGCGAGAACGAGGAGGCACAGTGACGTCAGAGTCGGACTAATGTGCAACTGGCTCAGTATAGACCACACAGGCTGCTGATGCAGACAAGTGGGCTTAAGTCTTGTAACTTATAGCTCAGTCTCATCAACCCATCCATCCATTCATCCATTCATTCGCCCAATCAGTCGCACCGGGTCTGTCTAAACACCGCAGATCACTAGCTTGAGCTATTTCTGTGGCCTGGGCTGATCTGCGGATATCTGCAGTGCCATGGACTTAGGCACGCAGCCAGCAAAGTCCAATACATTCGATCCAATTTATCCAACCTCCTGAGCGTCGGCCTAAATAAAGAAAAATGCATAAATAACCAAAAGTGGTTGGAACCCCTGTTTGGAAGTCTGGCATGCTACGTGCCCGAGATTGACCTGGGGTCAAGAACATAAGCAATTTCTGTTGATTTGCGGCAGCTAAAGACGTCGAAAGCCACAGCGGGACCCGGAAAACATTCTCGCGGGGCCCGTTTTGAAATTTTTTTTTGAATTTTGCTTTTTAAAATGGTGCATTCTGGTGTACTTTATATTCTTGAGCGACGGCGCGGGGCCCCTCAAACGTTGTGGGGCCCGGGAAAAACTTTCCTCTCTTTCCTCCCCCTCTCGACGGGCCTGGTGATCTGCGGTGTTTAGGCAGACCGGCCGCACCCGTTCTGCACCCACGCGCGTTCTGTCCGATGACGTCACTCACGCCGCAGGACGGAAGTGACGTCACGGACTAAGCGATACATCTGCCGTGGGTCGGTCACGTCGGTTGAAACGCGGAGCCCTTGTCATTGGTCGGTTGGTCGGTAAATGATGCCGCAGCAGATAGCCGACAGGGTGGGCGCGTTTATCAGCGGCGTCGTCGTATCAGTCGCCAAGCCATTGAGCGCGCTGTCTCCCCTGCCTTGTCTTACGTAGGTTTACGTCATTCTCTTCCTAATCTGCGCGGCGAGCGAGCGAGCGAGGCTGGCTTCTGTAGAGACAGACATCTTCCCGACCGATGACCGGCTGTCTCGGCTGATCTCGCCGCGGTCGACGTATGGGCTAAGTTGCTGCTACTGCTTCTGCTGTTGCTTCCAGGCTTGCATCATCAGCAGCTATATGCGGAACCGACGCAACAGACACACGAGTCTTGCGCGCTTTGCCCGGGGCGACCAACAAGCAGCAAATGTTTCTAATAAGACAGGCTCTCTTGGACCGACCACACATCACGATTTCTAGCCGCAGTTGATTGGTTTCAACCACGCAGCTGCATGGTCGTCATTTGCATTGCAGCGTAAACACCGACTAATATATGACACTAACGTTCATTAGCGACGTTTTGCCTACTACTTAGGCGATGCTCGCAGTCGATGCAAGCCGTGTTCTTGCACGAAGTATACGCCTATCAATACCGGTAGTGGCATACATGGCAAACATATAGGCCTTTACAGAATGCGCATTTATATACACAGATGACCTGTAATAATAACACAAATGTGCGGATGTGAAGCTATTTGTATACGACGAAATTAGGCATACATGTAGAATGAGAGATGCACGAAGGTTAAATACAAAAAAGTAAGTTAAACAGCATAGTTGGTGTCCAGATCAAAAACACTTCGTTTCTTTGCATAACACAAAAAACCAGCTGTCGCTAGGATAGCCGACCGCACTGGTTGTCAGTGACCTTCAACGTCACCCAAGGTCAATTATTTTCAATTTTTATGTAATCTGAAAAGGCTTGTGCCACTTCCTATTTATGATTAATAGTAACTTTGGCCCTATCTTTCACCGCTTCCGAGATACGGCCACTTATAGCTTGAAACTTTTTATTGAAAAATTCCGCCAAATTACTATTAACAGCTTAAAGGAAGTCGCTAGCGCCCTATCCGATAGTATCGTCGCCGATTCCCCTACGACTTAAAGTTTAACCACAAGACCGCGTTATGACCCATCAAGGTCATCCAAAGTCATTAATTTTGATGTCATTTGAAAGCCAATTTGCGACTTCCTAATTATGATCAATAGCAACCTAGGCCCTTTCTCGCACCGTTTAGGTACAATACATTCGTGACAGACAGACGACGACAGACAGACGGACGAAAACCATGCCATAAGCTCAACCGTTACTTAAGTACGGTTGGCTGAATATGTCCAATGTGAATTGAAAATAAATCAGGCGAATGATAATATTGCTTCGAAATGTAAAATAATCTGTTTCTATAAAAACGTACAGTATTTGCTAACGTGTTACAAATGCAGGACCGATATAAAAAGCTCATTGGTATTACAAAGACGTGATATATCATAGTTACTACCTAAGTGTATGATATACATGTAGTTCTAATGCTGCTGCCTGTTAATAATTCACAACTGTATCAACAGTTTAGAACGTTGGCAACACCCTAAGAAGAATGGCCGGCTCTTAAGGGCAAAAATCGCATTGATCATAACTAAGCAATATATTTGTAAATTGCAATACAGTATGTCTATATACCAGTATCGAGAAGTTTGGTAGGCATATTTTAAGTCAACAATACAACGGCATCGTAACGTTGTCAATATCGATCTTCATTCTTCAATGACAAACCCCACTGTTACGTCGCTTCAACTCGCTTACGAACGCTCTCGTTAAATTGCTACCAGTCAGATAGTTTATTAAATAAAAAAATCGCATTCCATTTGCTACACTTAAGATTTTCATTCACAGTGGTCATACTCCATCTGAAAACGATAGCCTATACAGTATATAGCTCCCCGATAATCTTGTGTGACCGCAGACATAAACCACGACCTGTCTATACACGATCTGTCTCAGACGAAGCATTTTGCCGATAAATCACAATGACGGATCGGACTGCTGGAGATTATTATTATTACGTGTCGTTCTGTACCGCAATGCACTAGCGGGAAATCATTGCTCGTAACAATGAAACATGGCCATTGGCTCGCATGTCGCGCTGCTATAGGCTAGAGTGTCTCTAGCAGATAAGACTGGAGGTCTTTCGACTCACCGGTGCCCCATTATGAAGGATCGCCTTCCAGCAAAGTCTCTCCCAGCCGACAATTTACCGGTAGAAATCCGCCAGGATTTTTAACGGTAAATTGTCGGCCGAGAGATACTTTTCTGGGGGGCGATCCTATAATGGGGAGACATTTTTATGGGGCCGGCGATATTTTAATAAAGGGGAGACATATCAATTCCGTGATTCTTTCACAGGGCGGATTTTTCATGGGGAGACATTTCAATGTGACCCCGGCCCATCATCAATATAAATTAATCGACCCGTGCGCATCACCGGTAACTCGATAGAAGAAGCACTGCTCGGTGGTTGGGCGTCCGTACATAACCCTCCCCCCTCAAACGCAACCTTTTCCCCTTTAAGTACAGAACCCCTACCGGCAATACGTCCCAGATAGACTAAAGCTACTATTGTTATCACAATTTACAGAATGACGTCGATTAGTTACAGAAGAGGGGGTGTTCTGTCTTAGTCTGTGCCAGGGGAGAAGGTTCCGTCCTATCCTGGCGGTACAGGGGGTTCTGTTTTAGTGGTATAGTTGTGTCTGGGGGGAGGGTTCGATCGTATTTTCGCTAGGTGGGTGGTCTGGAGATGGGTGACACTGGCATATAGCAGACTGCGAGCGTCGTTCATCTGATCGCGTCGCGCGTCGTGACGGCATGGCAATGAGATTGAACCGAACGACTAACTGATGGACAACTGGACATGACCTACAGTACTGGCCTATGCTAATATTATTACTGCCAGCGGCCAGCCTGCGATTCGCTGTTTCAACGTCATGAACGAACTTGGTATATCACGCAGCCGCAAGAACGTGCGTAAAAATAGATACCGAACAACGTAACTGAAAACTAAACTCACAAGCTTTAGTTTTTGACGAATTGACCAATGGACAAGCAGTAATGCATTACAGTAGATGCAGTCTGGCGTCGGTGGCTTACGTGAAAACGCTCACGTACGCGTCAACCAATGACCAATGGGCTCGAACTGCTTACCCATTGGTCAGTTTGCACGCTGATTTTCTTGTGAGTTTTTGGCGGTATATAAATTGCTACTTACTTACTTACTTACTTACTTGTCAAAAACTGACACGATTTAGTTTTTGACGAACTGACCAGTGGACGAGCAAGGCAAGCCCATTGGTCATTGCTTGGCGCGTACGTGAGCGTAGTCACGTAAGCCACGGACGCCGTTAGACGGTGCCTACTGTAATGCATTACTGCTTGTCCATTCGTCAGTACGTCAAAAACTAAACTATGTCTGTTCAGTTCAGTTACGTCGCTCTGTAAGCGCTTTTAAGTTTATAGGTCTACGCAGTCGAGCCGATGAAAACACGCAGCATCCGTGCATGCTTGCATAGTCATCGTCTTCTAGCCATCACAATGGATCGATCATTCATTGCCGGTTTCACATCGCATTAGCCTACGTTCAATTCATTGACCGATGACTGATCACCGACGGCCGCGGCAATGATAGGAAAAAGTTGCGGAATCTACGCCGCATTATTGACGATAAGGCGTAGGCCTATCTATCAAGCATGCAGTCGTTGATCGGTCCGACTAATCGTCGACGTTACTTCATCAGCACCGTGCGTAATAGACAGAACCACGATTCATTAGGCGGCGCCTACATGAGCGATAACGCTAAAACACAACTATAACCAAATCGCATGCGATAAAACCTGAAACTAAAACACTGTTAGTTTTATCGCACGTGTACAGGGCGCGCCGATAAAAACAACAGTCTAGTAGCAAAAACGTTTGTATGTTAGCAATGACGCACGAGTTTGAGCCAAACTTTCACACTTTATATACATATTTGTACATATTTACATAAAGGGACAAAAGACAGAACAAAGACATTCTCAAGCAACAAAGTAAAACAAAGACGACTAAAATGGCTTGAAGACTTCAAGCCATTTTAGCCGTCTTTGTTATACTTCGTTGCTTGAGAAGTTGAAGATGTGCCATAAGGAAAACAAAGAAATCAGAAAATAGTCAATGGAAGACATGTAATAAGAAGAAATTTAAGCTAATGCTCGCGAGACGCGCGAAAGCCTATAGCAGTTCCGGTTCAGTAGTTTAGCTAAAAATAGGGGTGTTCACGCTAAGTTAATATACAAATACCAAATTCTCTATCTGATCGCATAACGATAGTAGCGTGGCGCCACCTTGTGAATGATATAGATTTGTGTCGCAGCCCGAAATCGCCAAAAAAATCCATAAACCCCCTATTTTAGCGTTCAAGGTCATTCAAGGTCATTGAATTCGGCGCCAATCGAGAGCCAGTGTACGACTTCCTATTAGTGATTAATAGTAATCTAGGCCCTATCTCCCACCGTTACTGAGATACAGCGACTTATTGGCCAAAAAGCGCAAATTTTGCCCACCCCCTTTCATTTAGCACCTTCGTTCGGGATGACTCCCTTCGTATTTATGGGAAAACTTAACGGTTCCTGAAACTAGAGTCTTCCAGGCAGCTGACAGTGAAGATTTGGTGATGTTAGCTTGCACCGCTTTTGACTGATACACCCGTGTGACAGACAGACGGACGAACGGACAGAATTGCGATGGCTAAGACGCGCTGAAAGCAGTAGCTGCTTTCTCGCGTAAAAATCAAGAAGAAGACCACTGAAAAAATAAATGGACTGCACGGAAGAATACTTCAGAAGAAAAAAGCGACACGAGGAAAACGAAGAATATAAGCAACTGTTTGGTTCGGCCTACTGATGCATAGTCGAATACGCTCAGCGACAGATCAATTGTTGGACGCCCGCACATAACCTTCCATTTATTTGTTCGCACAACACAACACAAACGGTTAGTTGCTTACAGCACAAACCCGCAAATTTGATTTTTTTTGCTTTGAAACTTACAATAATATAGTATATAGTTTAATTGCCGAAACGGATAATCAGCGAGACCGTTGCAGTGAACTATAAACTACTAGAAGAACTATCTATAATGGATAGAGCTGTTCTTTTTTACCGACAAGCGCATAGAGTGGATACCGTTATCTAGCAGACAATAGCCAGATATAGAGTACATAGAGTACATGGCAGCGCAGGCTCCAGCAGTAGCCGCGGTAGTTGGACGCGCGTGCAGGTGGCGACTGTTGGATTGTTCCAGACCAACTGACTGCATTAAGGCGTCTACACAGCGACGCAACTGAACTGAACTGAACTGACATGGTTTAGTTTTTACAAACTGACCAATAGGCAAGCAGTAATGCATTACAGTGGGCACCGTCTAACGGCGGAGGTGACTACGTGTCAACCAATGACCAAATGGTTCGCCCTGCTCGCCAATTGGTCTGTTCGTCATAAACAAAACCGTGTCAGTTCACTTCACTTTAGTTTAGTTCAGTTACATCGCTGCAGTGGCTTCTATCCCTATGCCTGGTGGTCGCAGCTTGCGCCCAGTAAAAAATAAGGGAAGTTTATTAAGGGTGTTGATCAAAACTTCCTCCCTATTTTTACAGGGCAGTCAACACCCTTATCAAAACTTCCCCACTATTTTTTTCTTATTTTTCACTCTACAACCTTAACAAAAATTTCTTCCCTAGAGAGAAGAAAAGCCCAAAGGGGAACTTGAGTTTGAAAGTAGGGAAACCTGAGTCCAAAAGTGGGGGGAAGTTGCGCCCGATTTTGATGCCAGATTTGAGGGATAGTAGCCAATGCGTCGCTGTGTGCGCACCCTTAGTCCGAGCTGAGCCGGCTGCGCAGCCAGCGGTTCTAGAAGTCACGTGTTCTCCACGGAATCGACTTGCCGACCGACCGATAACACTTCTATGCGCGGCGCGCTACGACGGCGTCTGTCGCATTCTGCCAGGCGCCAGCGCTATCATGTTGCCATGACAACGCGGATAAGCAAACACACGACTACAACAGGTGATTACGACTTGTTGCGTTCAGCAGCAGCAGCGGCAGCCGATCTGCAGGCGCCGCGCTGCTTTTTTACTAGTGGACGCTATGACGCAAGCCGAGAAATATGCTCGCATATGGCCTATAAATCTTTGCCCATTGACCAGCTAGCCGGACGTATAATACAGCTTAATGAATGCAGCAAAAAAATAAAACTGTAAACTATAGGACGGGCCTATTTGAAATATTATTGCAATAACAAAATAATAGCTGGAGCCTGGAACTACCTTCAGAGATTATTCAAAGTCATTTGTAATACAGCTGGATAATAGAACTTGCTATCAGTGATGGGTACAACTGTGCATTCGTTTTTGGACAAGGCTAAGGCTGTTATGTAGCTGTAAGCCGAACTGCCGAAGGCAATAACCTACAGTTAATATCATCCAATCCAATTCGTACACAAAAACATGATTATTTCATCATTCAATCCAGTTTTGGTTTATTTTTAAGAAAACTCAGAACTTTAAAAAGAAACACATTTTATTATTTCCTTGCTGTTCATTTCTTGTCTACCGTATTACGGTGAATAAAGATGTGTGTGTATTAAGTTCTTCACATGATTTTCTTTTCGTCGGCAACTGTATTTTCTGGGCAATATCGGCTTCAGAAAGATTTGCATTAATAGATGTTTACCTGTGCGACAAAACCTCGCATGCGACAAAAACAAGGCGGGACTACGTACACTGCGGCTGTCAGTCAACTCGGGTTTGGCAGCGCCATCGCACGTGACGCCACAAGTTAAGCCTAGACGAAGTCACCCCGAAAGTTATATACCGGTATGCGCGATAATCGACAGTGAGTAACAGGTGACCTTATGTGAAATATGACTGATGCAGCGATCGATGTAAACGCCGGCGGAAGTCTCTAAACGCCTGGCGCGTGCCAGCATCAACAATGAGGTCACGTGCTAAAGACGTTGGGTTCGCTTCTCGGCTCGGTCCGTACGGTACACCGCTCGTCAAGACGCCATCAGCGGTAGCCACCACCACCAGTCAACACTTGGACTTCGCGTTCGTTTACGCCACGATTTACGAGCCCAGAATGCACCGCGCGCCGGGAGCGCCACTTCCGCTTCACGTCAACTCGCATGAAACATGCATGAGCTCCATCTCAACACGCGACTCCGCGAAAAAAAAATCCGCCCGCAACCCTAATCGCGACGAAGCTAACGAACGGCACACGTACGTTGTCCATAAAACACTTTTGACTACTGCGCACGTGTGTGGATATACTTTGCAAAGTATAATTTCCGCTTTTATTTACCATATTATTCTTTATTTATTTGATCGGTTTCGTGATACATACGAATCAGTGAATGGAAAGACGATCTATAGACTATGTGCTGTGCAGCCGTAGGACTAACGGCGGAATATTTAAGTACGCCGTAGGCTAATAATCTTTTGGTTGTTTTCTAAAACTTTCTTTTCGTCTGTAGATTAATAAATCAGAAAGACAAGCAGACACAGACGATTATAATGGATAATGTTGTGGGGATATTGCATTCACTAGTATTTTAAAAAGAATTTAATTTTTGTACGAGTACATCAGACTGTACCTTCATGCCAAAACCTGCTCGCTACATTTAACCGTTTCGACTCCGTCTGACAAACAGACAGATTAGATGACAGTCGCAACAGCATGCAATTTGTACGTGCTAAAACAAGCAGACAACAGCAACAGCAAAGGATATGGCCAAGTGATGGCTCGGAGGCACCAGTGACGGATGACGCTCGTCTGCTCGAGCATAAAGAACGCCTTGGCCGGATAATCGGGAAACGGAAGTTGTGAATCGGCCGCAGCGGCGTCGTCAACGGCGTTGTCCTCCGCCGCTCCGGCTGCGGCAGCAGCGGCATCAGCGGCAGCAACTTCGGCGAGAATTTGACTCTGTCGGCGCTCAGACGCCGCCTGAACGCTGAAGCGACAGAGGGAGACCGATTTACGGCGTCCGGGTGCGATGCCGCCTGGGGCGCTGCCGATCCGTGATCGCCGGCGGTCGGCCGCTCCGACCGCCGCGAACGCCGCGCTGACGACCGCACCGGAGCAGCGGCGCGAGGTACGTCGGGATACCGTCGACGGTGGCCCTGCCCCCGGTGGTCCTTGACCAACGCTGGTGGCGTGATCCGTCATCGTTGTTGTTAATTACCTACTTCAGTTCAATCACTCACGTCATCGCAGCGACGACGGGTCGAACGTTACCGGAAGTGGTCGACGCACAACACCGGGCGGAAGAGCAGCGGTTGTGACGTCACGCCGCGCACCTGCGTCGCCGTTGCCATGGTGACTGACTTCACTGGCGACTGGCTACTTGGCAGCTGCTTGCAGCGTGCTGGGGCTGATATTGTGCTGGCCGTGTCTCCGCGCACATGCGAATCAGCCTTACAGCCGGCAGGCAGACGAGCGTCGCCATCAAAGAAAGAAACGACCGTTCCGGTTGTTACTGCTGTGGACTAGTGGTTGGTCTTTCGTCAGTCTGCTAACATTAAAACGCACCATGCAGATGCAGATTAAGTTAAATCTACTTTACAGTGGCGTTGTAGGTTAAAAAAGTGGGCGATGCAAAAAGCTGCGGTTTTTCCACAGAGTTAGTAATTTCCGACAGATGAAATTATGGATGCTCAAAATATCAATTTTGCTTATAAATTCCCCCAATAAAGGTTTTTAGCTTCAAATTTGGCATTTTTGGACGACAGGGACGATGGCGTTGCGTTACAAGTTTTGCGGATTATACGCTGGTTCGTCAACGTGAAACGCACTGCCTGAAAAGATTGGACTGGGAAAGCGCCTCAGAACGTTTAAACGATCCAGCAAACGTCCAGCAGTGAGCACGTGTATTTTGAATAAAATTTGCTGGAAGTTTGGTGGACGTTTGCTGGATCGCGTAAACACCCTATTAGACAAATAAGCACAGTTGGAGTAAGCTTAATTCAAGCAGCTTCTAGCAGTGACATAGCTATACGTGTTGGCGTATATGGCGTGTCGACAGCATTGCATGACAGCTAAGTCAAAGGAACTGAGATCTACTCAGGGCTTGTCTAGTCCACATGATTGACAGTAGGGCCTTATAACTGAATTAAGTGGATTTCTTTTGGTTTGTACGTCTATGCCGCTTTATTATATACCAATCTTAGCTTTGGGACGTAGGTTAATCCTGACGCGCGCCACTCAGTCATCTCTTCCCAGGATTAACGATCGTTCTTTAATTCGTATTATAATTATGTACCATGCACCAGGAACGAACGACCTATCCATGCTTCAGTCGCTTACCGGACACTTCGGACCTAAGACACTTTGGACCTAAAAGTTAGGTCTAAAATGTCTTAGGTCCGAAGTGTCCGGTTACCCTTCAGTCACTCAGGCCATGTCTAGAGATAGCATCAGCGTTTAGATCAGGTAATAGCATTTTAGAAGTCACGTGCGCAATAGTACCACTGTCATCCAAATTAGGCAAATGCACCAGGTGCTTATCGAATAGTGCAACTACGAGTTTTAGGCGGGAAGTTTGTAGGTGCAGTGCATTTTCAGGCTAAACTGCTTCCATAAATGTTTTAAACTGTTTTCGCTAACGACACCACTCATCAGTTCGCAAGAAGAAAATCCCCGTCGACATTATGTGACGTCGATTATGGATGAATTGCTGTGTGTTGTAAATTAACAAGCTCACGCTTCTAAATAGTTTCGTACTTTGACAACTCTGGTATACAGAAACACTCGGCAAAGCAAAATACATCGTATTTTTCGAACCCAAGCGCGGCTGCACATCACACGCAAGCACGGCGGAATCATCTTTATGGTCACGCCGACCGGCTCATCTGAAATTAATGCCCGCGCTTGGTCGTTTGCACGGCTGACTGGCAGTTCCGGCTACGTAGAGTTGGAGCGTTTAATTAGGTCCGGGCTGCTGCGGATTGTTCCATCTTTGATTGATTGGATCATTGAACTTCCCTTCAAGCTTCATCAGTTCTGCGGCGCGTTTCACGATTCCCGTCTCATCGCTGATCAGGCTTTTATCCATGATTTCCCACACGGAGTGGGTAGTGAAGACAAGAAAATGCCATGGTTGTATTTTCTCTTCTTCCTTCCTTCACTTTTTTTTGCACTCATTCTTTAGTCTTTAGTAATATCTTTTTTCCTGGCTTTTCCCCCATTTTAGCCAAGGAGTCCAGAGAGTACTGCAAGTTTCACCAATGCGTTGGGGGTAGATGCTGGTGCATTATTAGTGACGCATTTTAGGACAAGAAGAACGCATTTCGTAGTCGAGCGTATAGCGGCAAAACCGGGAAAGCATGGCCATGACCCCCCGTTTCGCCCCGGTTTTGCGGTTCAAACGTACACTTAACGGCCCCCTTACTTTTTACCCATGCAGAAAAACTCATTAGCGACCCTTCAAGCACATTAGGCTTATTGACAAACAGACTGGGTTTAATTGGTTACTGTTGGTTAACTTAATCTACGACAAAAAACCGATGAAAAAAGTAAAAACCTGTGAGATTGAATACCGGTAACCGATGGATAGTGGATGGACTAATTGTAACGCGAAACGCGTTATTATTATTTTTGTCACTGACATTATCTTTATTAACTACGTTCAAGCAGTAGTCCTGTAGCCAGCAACAGCATTGTGTCCGAAAAAGTAACTCCCTAGACAATGTAAAATAGATTATATCAAATCATGCACTTAATTCCCACCAAATTTACGAAGTAACCACAAAATTTCATTTTGGTGTTTCGGGGTGATTAAACCAAAGCCGTTGTAATTATTGTTTGCCTTCACGAATTTCACTGAAACTTCGCGCTTTGTTTGCAGTTAGACGTTGCATCGTTGACGTGTAATTTTGTTAAAATTTGATGTTTTTGTTTGAGTAACGAACATTTGTAGCGAGGGGTTACTTTTTCCAGAAACTCTGCATACGTCTATCGATGAACTTTGCAACGAGCGCAACTCTCAACACACCTGTTTGTCTGTCGGCATTAGAGGCGCCACACTCGTGATGCATCCTACAAGCGGTATCCACTAACCAGTCGATGAACAAAAGCAGAATTAGAAACTCTGCAGACTCAAGTCTCAAACACGGATTTTGGCTGCCAGCTTGTCGTCATAAGATCCAAAACAACTCAGCAGCGTCGACGTCGACGAGATCAGCCTACAGTGACGATGTTAAACTAAGTGAGAGACGATGAGTGCTCAACGACGTCCGGAGCATAGACTCCACTCTACCTTGCAGGAGTAATCCAGACAAACTTAAGTTTACAGCGTGCGCAGCTGCTCAGGCGCCTACATACTTAACGCGCGCTCGGAATATCGACGATCGTGCAATCCTACGCGAGTGTCGCGCTGAACGCCGAAATTTTACTTCCGTCGTCCAGCGCTCAAGTCATTGAACGTAATTAATTTCAATCGTTTTTCTTCTGCCGAGTCTCTCGCGTTGACTACTGCCTGGCGCTGACTTCAACGGTGCCGCCGCCCGCCGCCCGCCGACGCAGCAGTTAACTCACCCGCCCCCGCAGCCATGCGCGCACACACAGCCTTTCCGCGGAAATTCGCGGACTGCTGCGTGCAGTAATTATAGAAGAAGACAGTGGAAGTGAGTGAGTGAGCAGAGCAGCGTTTGAGTCCAGCGTTACTAGCAGTGGCGCCACACGGTCACATAAGCTCGCTATGGCCATTGATAACTTTGCCCACAGCGTTGCACTAAATAGACACGCGATTTATCGTGTTTCTAGTTAAAGAATCATATTCTATTCTAATGATTATTCTATAATTTTATTATGTAATTATATAATTATATAATATCACTAATTTTCAACAAACTGTTTTAACTACGAAAGAAATGCAGCATTTGCCCACCGGGGTATTGCCATTTCTGTTGTCGGTCGTTGTTGCACTCGCCCCCTTTGGATCGCTTTTTCCAGCCCTCCGCAGTCGAAAATTTCAAATTTCGATGTCATCTGCTATAGCTAATTACCGGTTCTGGCGCATACATTGCCACTTCGCCGATCGTTACGTTTGTCGAAATCAGTTGGCAATGTTGGCGACGTTTTTAACAAGCGTGTTATGTTCGAAGATTCAGAATATACCGTTGAAATTTTGATTCTGTTTGTCGTAGATCCAAAAGTATAAGTATTTCCGGTTTTGTGGGCCGTATATCGCGGCACTATTTCCGGTTTCCGGCCGCTGTTGTAACGAGTTATCGACATTTTCTTCTGACTTTCTCTCCATATCGTCCAAATAACCCCGGAATTTCTCTCTGAATTTCAAAGCTGTCTCTCGATTTGTAGATTGAATATTCCCGGTTTCGGCAACCATTTGCAGTTGTCGATCATTATTAGCATTGCCTAGGCTTCTACTCATAGCTACATTTTTTTGCGAAATGTTACCAGTTTCAAAATGATTGGACGCTGCGCGTGTTTGTCGACAAGCCTAAAACTTTCAATGTGCTGATCGACGATTTGTCTGTTGTTTTTTTGTTTTTCATTTATCTTTAAGAAACGTCGTCAAATATATTCCCGCACAAATCTAAAGATTTTTTCCTTAACAAAAACCGTGTTGTTGGCTATGACCCCAAACGCACCACGTGATGAGGGTAAATGAACACTTAGAAAATGCAGTAGGCCTAAATTCAGGGAAAATAGTGTTGGCTAGCCTAAATGCTTTGAAACAATGCATAAATGTTAGCTCCATATTAATGTACAAAACATCAGTTTACACACTTGTTAATGGCGACATGCAATGAGTGACACATCGAAAACAGCAAAAATCATAAAAAGGTGATATCACTCACCATCACATCGCCTAACTGTCAATGTGCTGTTGAATAATATCACCTTTTT
>Ga0209367_1004868_pt1 | contig 18605 bp, 10 predicted proteins | sample WorMetLIZISLAND2_FD_187412 | JGI IMG/M metagenome (GOLD analysis project Ga0209367, IMG submission 187412) | Marine gutless worms symbiont microbial communities from Max Planck institute for Marine Microbiology, Germany - Olavius geniculatus... ... | reverse complement strand
CCATGGAAACGGGGGTCGGTGGGCAAAAATGTGATTGGCAGCATTCAATGGCCCATCCCCGAAAATCCCCCTATAGACGCAAAAATCTCGCAGATATCTTTTACACAAGCCGAGGTATAGCCAATTTTGTCCCAAATTTCGTTGCCATGGCAACGGGGGTCGGTCGGGGAAAAATGCAATTGTCAGCATTCGATGGCCCATCCCCGAAAATCCCCCCATAGGCGCAAAAATCTCGCGAAAATCTCTTATACAAGCCGAGTTATAGCCCATTTTGTCCCAAATTTCGTTGCCATGGCAACCAGGGAGGGTCCGGGGTAAAATTAAATGACACCATTAGATTCGCCATCCCCGAAAACCATACCCTAGAACCAAAAATTACGACTCTATCTTATACACAGCCAAAGTTATGACCGTTTAAAGAATTGCTTAATTTTCCCAATAGGTGCCATTGTAATTTTTTTTCGATTTTTTGCAAATAAATATGTTAAATATTAATTTCAAATTTTTTAACCCCCAAAAGGCACATCCTTGCGCGAGACTGCGTCGTTTGAGCCATCGTGCGCAAAAATCCGCCAAAGGGTCTGACCTGTAGGTGAGTTTCTGAAAAAAGGTATATGGATAGCTATAAAAATTTTCGCGTATATTTCACCCATTTGCCGGGAAGCCCCCCTTGGAGTGATTTGCATAAAATTTTGCATGACGGGTCCCCTCGCCGACGTAATCAACCGCACCAAATTTTATCTTAATGGGGTCAGGGTTTTTGATTCTGTGGGGGGGTCGAATTTTTGGCTTTCCCATAAGAAAGAGAAGTCGCCGTTAACACAGGGCTTGAACTACCATTCAGCCTGTGATATGAATCATTCAGTATGTCAATGTGGTTGTCTCACTGAAAATGTGGGGCAGAAAATGTGCATTTTTCTTTCAGCTAGAGGCCCTCTGTGACTCTAAAATATGCTAAAAAAGCGTTTGCGGCTGGGGCACCACCCCGGACCCCACTGGGGGAGCTCGCGAAAAAAAATTTCAAAACCTTCAAGCAGCTAGAAACTCAAATTCACGGACGTTCACGGACCAACCTTGTTTTCCAAAACTTTCAAGACCTTGAATTTGAGAAATAATTCCAGGACTTTCAAGATGTGTCAGAACCCTGTATTTACAAATACTAATATTACTGCGTTAGGAATCTCAGTTTACTTCATAACAACAATGACAAACACACAGTGATAATGTGAATATATATTCACTGAACTTCACACATTTTATCACATAACAAACAGTCCACGATTCAGCACAATGATGACAACGTCATTGTCTATCTGCTACAGTAAGCTGTTACACAGCATGTCGTTTCTTGTGTGGTTTGCGCGTTCTTTTCGACGTCGATTTCTTTGCCGCCTTCCTCAGCTTGCCAAACTCGATCTGAATCAGACGGTTTCTCTGCATATTCACAAACAATCAGCTCAGACAGATACATTTAAGCGAAATGCATAACAGAAATTACTGCAAAATGTCATTAAAGAAATGTAAGCATGTGGAAAAATCAAAGTATTGAACTCCAATTACCTCAAACACGAAGTGAACTGTGACCAGGGCTTGCCATTTGAAAAATCAGTCGCATCACGCAAGGTAGATGATCGATAAGCGATCGATTATGTTGGGGCTTAAATATCACTGCAGATGATAAGACTCAGGCCCCTTATCTGTCACGATCATTGGGTGCCTACACAGAGTCACGTGATTTAGGCTTATAGTAAGTAAGTAAGTAAATATAATATTTAGAGTGCACAATGTCAGATAGTGGCTTATTATGTGTTTCTGGAAAAATAATAACAACTTCATTAAATATGTTGAAAAAACCAAATTGACTTGGAAAACAGGAGAAAAAAGCCAGAATCGCTTTGTGCCCTGCCGTTTTGAGATTAAACAGTAATATATAGCACCCTGTGTTAGTGGTTGGAAATTGGGGAAGAGGAAAACAAAAGGGTTTGATGACGACACCGAATGTTACATCGATAATGACTTTTAACAGGCTGACGTATATCTAACTGCAGTGCATTGCTATCTGATCTGAGACGTCATGTCATTTCAGTTCTGTCTGTAGCCTAGACGTTTATGATGTGTCTTCCATAATAGGGTGAGTAGTAGGAAAATCATTATGCTTAGTTCAGAAATGCTATTTGTATCGCCAACTCGCACTTAAGTTTGCTTCTTAACTTTGACGAACTAACTTATGATGCTTAAAAATGGCTCATAAGAAATTCGCGGCACTACGGCAACCAAAAATCACCTCGCTCGGCCAGCGAGTAAGCAACGATCGTCTGGCCGGTGTAGGTGATCGATTTAAGCGACTGGCTGATCGATCGCATCAAATGACAAGCCCTGACTGTGATGGTATGCTTTCTTTCTAAGTGGCTGAAAAAGTGCTGGTATGGCATCCCATTTCAAGCACTGTTGTAGTTGTAGAACTTACATTCACTTCATACCTATGATGGGCAACATTTTCATTTGCTATGTGAACATGTTACATACTAGTGCCAACTGCTGGCAATTTATCAACAATCTGTCAGTCACCGTATCAAAAAAATAAAGCACACAAAATTAGATCTGTCAAATTAACGTGTTAACTTAATGCATTAAAGAACAACATAATGTTCAAACAAACATGGAGTCTGTCCAATGCATCTTGATAGCTTACGGCATATGTCCGTATAAATAAAATCAGTGAGCTGTGTAGACTAGGGGTAAAAATTAAAAAGTTTAATTTCAAATCAGACCATGAGCCTCAAAGATAATGGGGTCACGACCCTGCCCACGTGACCATTCGACTTGCAGTGGTCGACTTCCTATGGGTGGTCCATAGTGACCATGCGTCTATCTGGCACCGTTATGGAGATATAGCGCCTCAAACGTTGGACACACGGATGCTCAGGTGATTTTGATACAATTGAGGCAATTAATGTGCGTTAAAAAATTACCACACATACCTAAAGTGACTAAATTCTGCGAAGCAGAAGTTCCGATATTTCATTAAACTGCAGTTATTTGATGATCGAATGATATTTGAATAACATTCAAGTAATCAGAAATAGTTTTGTTGCCGTTTGATTCAGCGACACAGCTACGAGTTCGTCGGTCATCACTCCAGTCAGCCTCTCAATGAAGTCCACTGACAATAGCAGCAACATATAATAATGCATTATTAACGCATGCATTAAAAAGTTAATGCAGTGTGTCAACGTGTTTAAAAAATTAACGCCTCAACAGCTCTACACAAAAAAATGTTCCCATTATCAAATATTAAGCAAGTAAGCAACCACAAGTGACTGCTACTAGCAGCTACTAGATCAAAATGACAACATATATACCAGCAAGACAGAAATGTGTGAGAATGAACGAAGACATTGACAATAACTGTGTCAATCTCTCAGAGAGTCTCACTTAATTCATTGTTAGAAATGTTTTTAAATGCTCATAACAGCACATCTTTACTGCAGCCATGGTAAAAACATTTCCAAGCCAACACTGATTCAAGCAGTGCACTGGATTCCTGAGGACAAGAAAAAACAATGTCAACCACACATTAAGCTGTGTGTCCACTGAAAGTGATTTGATGAAATGCAATGCAACATGTTTGAATTTCTGGCATGCTAGAAATTTTCGCTGCATCACTTCACGTCGCAAACGCCACGTAACTCGGCCAATCAATGACAACTGTGATTACACTTACCTTATCTCCGCCAAGTGACGGCAAAAATAGCTGAGACCAGTTTGGGCGTCAGGGCCATTGCCAGATGGGGTCTAGGGGGTGCTCAGCACCCCTACTTGAATTTTTCAGCATCGGTACTAAGAGCACTCCAACTCAGCACCACTCTCACTGTCGGTAATGCATCCTTCAACTTGCTTTACTGTCAAGCAGTCAGCTGTTGACTGCAGTAGGCTATAGGCCTATCTGTTGAAGTAATCAACTAAGTAGTACACTGTGTCTCCAAAAAATGTCACACTTAATATTGTCCATATCTTTGCAGATTATCAACAAATTTTCAAAAAATTTTACTGGCACATTCTCTATACAGTTAGCAATAAAGCTATTATTGAGTATCTCACCACACACTGACTGTGTCGCTACACTACCTTGTAAAATATGAATGCAAGAAATACCAACAATGACAGGTAAAAAATGAGTTGGAAAATGAAAGACACTTCAGCCAAAGCTCGCGATGAATGATCTGTCCTGATCTACAATGTGTTAAATTTATCTTTTTCGATATCTGAAGAGTTCAACGATGCGTTTTTTCTGGTCTCTGTGGTTTAGTAAGCTCACCATTTCATCCAGAGTGGTGAGTGGTCACGTTCTCTTCCATATGTCCATGCTTCAATTCTCTCTCTCATGCCTTTGGTCGGTGATTTCTGTTTCCCAAATCTTTAGTAACGAAGTCCCTCTCGCACTTTATCTTTGAAAATGTTGACAGAATTGTATTTTTGAACTGGTATAATAAATTCTTAACCAGAGCCTGTCTTCATTGCTAAATGGCAGGTTACATTACAGGTGTATCGTCACTGCATTAAAAATTATTACTTACAATAATGTTGTCTCGATTTGTTTACAAACACAAGAAATGTGTCTAGCATTAAGCATTCTTCAATTTTAATATAAAATACTAAAAATTTGTTTCAGAAGTTAATTTTTGCACATGTATTACTGTGATTTTATTGATTTTTGACAATTTGTGTTTCACAAAGTAGTGTAGCGACACAATTAAGGTGTCGTGGGATACTCAATAATCGCTTTATTGCCAATTGTATAGACAGAGTGCTAGTGAAAAAAGTTAAAAAATTAGTTAATAAATGGAAAATATATGGACAGCATCACGTGATCGAAAAGTACCACATGTGACTTTTTTTGAGACACAGAGTATATAATACACCGTGTCCAGAAAAAAAACATCCCGAACATTATCAATTGTCACTTGAAAAAGAGCCGACCAATTTTAATAATTTTTGGTACGAAAATTTCTGGCACAACTTGCCATTAAAAGACAGGTTATTTTACTACCTTACCCAATGTCTGTTACTGCAACCATCACCAGGGCTGCAGTTCACAAATCCATGGGTCGTGAGTCGTGCAGTGTTGCTGTTTGTATCCTGGCCGAGTTGAAATTTAGTTTCCTTGGTAATTGTTTGCCTGACTGTAGATTTGGTTTTCTTTTGTTGTTATTTTTTTTCTATTTTGTGATACTGCCGTTAAACTATCAGAACTGAAACTGCATAAATTTAACTTGTATTACTGCCTGTAATTGACATATTTTGACTGAACCGCTGTATTGCCAGATTTAACCGCATTTCTTTGATTTAGTGCAAACTGACATTTTACTGGATTTATACTCGATTGATATCTCAACAGTATGAAACTCTGTTTATTTTGAATAGTGTAGGTAGGCTGTGAGAACTGTTTGTGTTGTATGTTTGTATTATTGTGAAACCCCTTTATTATTTTCTGATAAAATTTTAATCATTTTTCTTATTATTAAAAAAACAGTCAAACTCAATAACTGGTTTTTAAATTTTGCCCTCTTATTACTTTCTGCTTGTTTTTGTAGTTTAATAATAATTGTAATTTTGTTGTATGTTTTTATAAATATAAAGATTTGTGGATTCTTCCCCCATCAGCCTTCGAGTTTATTGATTACGCTAGCATTCAGTGTTATTAAGTTCATACAGGTCACTGCAGTCAAGGTCGTGACACAGACTCACAATGGGCTTTGCCAATATTGCTAATGATATTCTTATTGCATTAATTTTTTTACAGATATGTTTCTGTGTAGTAGTTGCTGGTGAAGTCATTGCCAGTGACGTGATGTAACACAGAAAAGACAAACATCTCAAGACTGTTACCGGTGCTTAGCTCATGAAGTTGCCTTCGCTCGTACATCGGGCACGGCAAGCTGATGATACTATGACAACTACTAAAATCAGATATTTTCATCACATCACATCACTTCCAGTGGACACGCTGCTTTACTTACATGAGCACACCATGACAAAGAAAGACATTCATCTCAAGGCAATACACCATACACAGAGGAGCAGAAAGAATGGACTGTTGAAAGCATTTGTCACAGAAACGATTAAGTTCTAGCATAAGCTGAACAACTATGCAAAGAAAAATGTGCAATGTACAACAATCGGTTTCACAGACCATCTGTTTTGCTTTCATCAGCTTGAAACGATCATAGTCAGTCAACTGCTTCTTCTGTTAAACACATCAATCACAACACATTGAATGATGGCAGAACACCAGCAGAGCTAGACTATAAGAAAATATATTGGGCCTCCGTAACAATCAAAAAGTTCTATTGTACAGTACAGCCAAATAACTGCTTATCAGAAATCATGTAGAGATAGTTACCACCCAAAGCCCTAAAACTTGGCAGCAAACAACAAAACTGAAAGTAGCACCAGCATCTGATGCAAATAATGAACAGTGAGTGAGTAACGTCCCACCCGACACAGTATAGGTCATTTCGGAGACGGCCTTTCCAGGCAGAATGCACACAAGCACCTTAATCGAATGGTAAATTTAAACTTTACAATAAACAGAAAGTTTAACCTTTACAGAAACACAAAACACAAAAATGAGGTTAACCTAAAATTGTAAGAACTCCACTATACGCGTGCATGTGTAATTAACATAATGGTAGTTCTAATAATCTTCCGTTATCCTCCAGACAGTCATCAATGTGATAATACTGTCTATTGGAGGACAGGGGGCAATAATGAACAGATAAACAGCAACTGTGTCAGTTCAGAGTAACATAACTGCATCACTGAACTTGCTCTGACGGCACTTCCTGATTATCATCATTCACTGACACAAAAATGCTGTTAAAACAGTAGTCACAGCGTCATTCATCCAATTCAGCTATTTATGCCAATGAAGTGAGACTACCAAAAAAGCCAACTTAAAATAATTACGGGAGTTAACAGAACAGCCACTCAGATATTAAGAACAAGTTACAATGATGGGGGCTCATACACTATCGCACCTAACAGTGATAGACTATTGCAGTAACTTCCTAGGGTTAGGATTAGGGTTAACCCTAACCCTAACACTAACCCTAATTCTAACACTGTTAGGTGCGATAGTGTATGAGCCCCCAACGATGCATGTCTATTTATTACCTTTTCAGCATTTTTACCTTAGTTCTATGTAACAAAAATGGCATGTAACCAGCAAACCATGACTGGAGTAATGACCAAACAACTGGGATGTTACCAACTGCCATTGTTTACCGTACTGCACTATTTCACTAAAGCACAGACAAGAGACAGAACGCTATAAAGACCTTTTCACGATCGGCAATTTTCTTTGCCCACGTTGTCTCCGCCCATTGCTTGTCGACCTCGGCCTTCTCCCATGCTTTGCGTACAGCTCCGCTCCTTGCTCCATGTGGAAACTTAATGACAAACTTGGTTAGATGCAACTGCTTGAAACTCATAGACTTGCGCTTCACTCCACTGCATGGGCCATCGATCAAAGCCTATAGCAGGCAACATAACGAGTACAAATTGAGAAAAAAACACAAGGAATACACCCCTATCTTATCACCAAATTTTCATAACATCGAATACTTTACACAATGAACATCTAAAAACTGTAAAATGCTATTTAATTTACCAGTGCTGACATTACAGGGATGTCATTCTGCGTTACAATGCTGTTATTTTCGCGTTAGACGAGCCAATAGCGGTAGAATAATGCCTTTTAAGGGGGTGCCCCTTACAATGAATTACAAGCAGACTTTATGCTAGCATCAAATAGCAGATGTGCAGATCCGTGGATGTTGCAACAGGTAACGCTGCAATTAAGCTTTAATTCACTACTTTAAAAATCCTCTAACCGTATTCCTAATCTTGACCCTAATCACAACCCTAACACTAACCATGCAACATCCACAAATATGCTTTTTACACGCGAGAGCTAGCATAGCTATAGCACATATTAGCTACAGTAATTCTGTCCGTCCGTCCGTCCGTCACAATCCGGTACCGTTTGCAGACCAAGTGAGACTTTGGGTTTTCACCATGATAGCATGGAGTCTCTAGTATTTTGTGACAAAATTTCATGCCTCTGGGTAAAGGGGCTCCTGACGAACGAGGGGGCGAAAGAGGGGCACCTCCCTAAAAGGCATTATTCTACTGCTATTGGCTCGTCTAACGTGAAAATAATTGCAGATAGGCACAGACATGCTGCTTATCATAACAAGCACTGGCGACAGGCTTCTTAGAAATGTTAACATCGATGACCTTGAATGACCCTGAACCCTCAAAAATAAAGGTTATAGCGAATTTTTCGCAATTTTGGACTGTGACATGCATTTCAAGTGTGAATTGCGCTAAAATGGCTGGAGACAGACCGAGACAACCTGCACATGAAATTTTCAGCATCAAATATAGATTTCAGCAGTCCATGTCCGGACCCTGTAGGTTCAAAAAGGTCTGCGCACACAGGTGTCAAAGAGAGGTACCCCTCTAAAAATGGTTATTCATTCGCTGTTGGCTTGTCTAGCGTGAAAATGATTGCAGATAGGAATAGACATGCTGCTTATCATAACAAGCACTGGTGACGAGCTTGTTCAAAATATTAACATCGTTGACCTTCAATGACCTTAAACCCTAAAAATAAGTTTTTAGTGATTGTCGGTGATTTTTAGCTGCAAAAGAGTGAATTGCGATGAAATGAATAGAGATACACGAAGATTACCTACAAACAGAAACTGCTATAGGCTCTCGTGCATATTATGAGCATTAGCTCAGATTTCTTGTTACCAGAGGCTTGATTTACAAAACTATACATATCTATTTCTAGGTTTTAGCTTACAAGATCTGGCCCTTTGCCATCTGTAATGGATATATTGTGCCTTAGTTTCAGGTCGTAAAGAAAAACTTTGTACACAAATAATTAGCCATATGCCTTAAACCTAGGCATGCAAAATTTCAGCAATCTAGTGCAAAAGGAACATTTTTAAATTGGGGGTTGAATGAGGGGAAGTAGGAAATTCAATGGAAAACTGGCCATATCTCAGAAACAGTGAGAGATGGGGTAAAAATTAGCTTGAAACATTCGACTCCGCAGTGCGTTATGACTCTTCAAGGTCATCCAAGGTCAATGATCTATACGTCATTTGAAAGCCAGTATGTGACTATCTTGCACCATTTAGCCACAGTACATCCGTAACAGACAGATGAATGACAACCATGCCAACAGCTCGACCGTTACTTAAGTACGGTTGGCTGAAAATCATTGACCTTGGATGACCTTGAAGGATCATAATGCACTATGGTACGCCAATCGTGCAGTATTATGGCTAAATGGTAAGTCGTAGGGGTGTGGCGGCATGTTGTGTTATTAGTTAAGTTGCTGTATGTTGTATTTTTTGTTGTTTATTGTGCGTGTTGTCCCGTGTTTTGTAAATCTGCCGTCAGTGCGTAGGCCGGCTGTATGCATGGACCTGACTGGTGTAGACTGGCTTTAACAGCCGCGAGCGCATGATCAATTCCGTATGCTGTGTGGCCGATGTGTTTCGGCTAGTGACTAAATTTTGTGCGTAATTTTGAACCCCATGAGGCATGGGGCTCGATGTGGTCAGCTGAGTTGAAGCACGCACTGCGATCGGATAGCCGTTGTTAGTACAGCCGCAGTGAGCTGTCATATGGTTCGGCACCTCGATATCCAGTGGGCCGAGGCATCCACGCACATTGCTGCAAGTTGCTGGCACTGGTTTGGAAGTCGTTGCCAGTGACGACTGACGTCACGGTCTGGGATGATATTTGAAGGCCAGGTAGCTGGAGTTTGACACCAGTCAGCGAAGTCGCCGTCAGCAGTGCCGGATTAAGGGGGGGGAGTGCTGAAAATGCTATAGTACCGGCCCATTCGTGAAATAGGCCCATGCTTACAGAGTGTACAAAATTTTTGTTCCTAACAGCCATTTCCATTGCACATAAACGATTTAAAATGTTGCCAAGAGATGCATTTTGAAAGCCTAAACAGCGTGAAAATGCGTTTGTGGCCGGGGCTCTGCCCTGGACCCCTCTGACAGAACTTGCATTCTACCTCAGATCCCTTAGCTGATTTGGGACAAGGGAAAGAAATGGCATGAAAGGAAATGCAAATAAAAAGAAAGGAAAAGGCAGAAAGGAAATAAAATAGAAGAAAGGGCATTGGAAGTGCCCCCAAACAAGACTGAAAACTTAAGTTTAAAAAACGTTTTTAGCTTATTAAGGTTTGTTCAAGGTTTTTAAAATATTTTTTGTTTTAGTGTCTAATAACCTTACTTTACCTTCGAGGTAGACAGGCTGCACCTGTCCAGCGCTGAGGCCATATCAGCTATGATGGTTTCATACAACTTCACTTTAGTCAATGATATACCAATTATTCTTCTCTTTATGTCTTTCTTGCACTTCCCATTTTCTGTCATGACACTCCCAAGATATGTGAATTCATCCACTTGCTGTAGTTTTTCACCGTCTAGTTTTATTTCCATGTCGACGTTTTATCGTCCAACTGCCATCGTCTTTGTTTTCTTGCCTTTATCTTGAGGCCATACCGTTCGCTACTTCCATTAACTCTATCTGTGAGTTCTTGGAGCTGTCACATGTAACGTTCGACAAGTAAGTAAAAAAACTACGTTCACATTTGCTGGCCTTCGAACACCAACATATGGCCACCCCACCCTAGCGACAGCTGAGCTTCCTGCATAGTAATCATAGCATAGAAGGCTAGAAGCTTATACTATCATTCATACTGTGGGTCTCCAATGCGGAAAAAAGACAATGACCAACTCAATGATAACACAGAAACATAATGCCTTATTTTAATGAGCGACAATGTAATGCTTTCAAATCAGCCTGCAAATGCATTCCGTCTCTGTAGATACTAAATTAATAATGGTGATATTGTAATATAAAATAACACACTCGGTTCTGGTCAATAACATCAACTATTGCAACCAGCTTGCCAGCATCTGCACCAAATGCAATATAGGCGATCCGCCCAATCTCCACAAACCGTGTGTACGTCTGCAACATTACATAAATCGCCACAACATAGAAACTCAACAATGCAGAACGGCATAAATTACTAATTTATATGCTACAAGGCAACTACTATGGCAGATCGATACAAGGGCAGTGGTAAAATGCAGACTGCAGACAAGCGGACCAATGTACCTGTAATTTGCAGACTAAAAACTTGTGCACTGCAGCTGCGAACCAGTGTGTAAATTGCAGACTACTAATATGCAGACCCCATGACATCAAACGACTTGTCACTAATGAAAGATATGCCCTGCCCGAATGTGTATACTAGGGTTTATGTTTTACAAATATGCTAATGCTGCAGCACAGACTATTGTAACTACAAATCAACTATTTTTTTATAAATTAAACTATTTAGTAGCTAATTACAAACTAATAATTAAACTAATGGTTTAAGTCAACTCTTTTAAGTTAATTAAACTACTGATCGACTGCCAGATACATAAACTGAAAAAGCGACAGACGAGAGCATTGTCGAGAGAGCATTGAGAGCAAAGCAGTGCAAGCCCAGGTCTGGAGGTCTCGGGGCTTTAGACACTTAGCCCCCAGCAGGGTCCAGATTCACAAAGAGCCCTGAACTGAAAGCATTTTGGCGATCATTTGCAGTATTTCTGCGTAATTTTGTGACCTTTTTTAAATATTTTTATCATGCTTACTTTTTGCTTCAAAGAGAATGATCTAAGTGACATAATGAAAATGTTTTATTCGCAATTTGTTCATTTTCTTATCAATAATTCTAGCTGCAGATCGGCGACCTTACGATAAGCACTGAAAAACTGCTAGTGGTAGATTATATAGACACATTATTGGAAAAATGATAGAACTTATGTTGTAGATAGTAGATGGTAGATATAGAAAGTCAATGAACCATGCCATGACACTGTCACATATTTCAATCAGGCTTATTTGGTCCGCTAGCTAGCTGCCAGACTGGCTGCTACGGCACCGGCGGTACGACCCTGTATTAGCCTATGTAAAAGCGGTGTTGTAAGGGCTTACTTTTGAAAGAAATACAAATATCAATCACAGTCTCAAAGGAAATGAGCAAAAGAAATTTAGTGAACTTTGGACCCCTAATGAAAGTCATAGGCATAGATGTTGACTCACCTCAAGTCGACAATGTGCATTCTGCGTATGCTAAGGCATTTGAGTTCGAGCCACATGACTTTGCTACAAGGGAAATTTCAACCTGCAAAATTTTTGCCCCAGCCAACAATACGCGTTCTGCGTATGCTAAGGCGCCAGGTGAACGCACGTTGGGCTTCGCCCCAAATTTCTAGTTCATTATGAGGTTTTTTATAAAATGTTCCTGTAGCCTATAGTCAAGAAAGTTGCATAGGCTTTATAGGGGCCTAATTAAGTTCGGATTTTTTTCATAATTCTCGTAATTTTCCTTTGTAAGTTCTTGTTCAGTCCGTTTAGAATATAGCCTACATTCAACATGATGTTCAGATAAAACAAAAGCGATGCGATAATCAAACTCTGATATCATTAGTTTTACAGCTGCTAATGCATTGTTGATGTCTAAGCGATAATGCGGCTGGTACGATCACATGGTGGTGCCAACTACTGACTGAATACTGCCAAAGCCTCATTACACTTAGCGTATTTCAGAAATTTATGTGAAGATAGAAAAACAGTAACACACAAATAAAGATGTAACATTTGTGCATGAATTAAGTGCGGGCATTGAAGGCTGTGGGTAAAAGCCTTCAGGCCACTGCATGGTGTCCGTGAGATCCTGGCTTTTGCTAGGATTGAATGAGCATGAGTCAGCCACTGCCATGTGGGTGTGCATCTGCGGCAGTACAAGCACGTGCTCGTATTGTCTCAGACCGTCTCTTACGGCACTTATGACAGTATACGCTAACACTAATCACTGAACCTTACACAATAATATAGACACAAATTGTAGTCTTCGCCTGCTCGCCCTACAGCCGTAACCAATGTTCTAGACATAACCAGTCGCTATGTGTTGCCACATGTTAACGTGCACACAAGCTGTTGAAAGTCGTAATATCTTTACCTTTACTGTATGTATTTCGACACGTTTTCACTGTTGGAAAGGGAAAAATTACAGCCTTCTAATGCAGTAATATGTTGTATTTAGACTAAGAAAGGGTAAATTTTAGAGCACAGTATTTGAATTGGTATACTTCAGAGTATAGGCTATGGCCTGTGGCCTACTGATCTACACCGTGTCTCAAAAAAAACAGTCAAAGTTGTTTTTGTCACAACTTTGGCAAATTTCTACCAACTTTGATAACTTTTGGCATAAATATGGCCAACACAATAAACTTATGCAAGATGCACTAATTTTTCACCTCACCCAATTTATGTCAATGCACTACCGTGTGAAACACAGATGCTCCAAATTGTTACATTACACTGCGGTTATTTGTATCAGATTGCTCACTTTTGCATCATCAATATGACAGAGGGTGCAACGTGGTTCAATAATTTTGCGATATTAAATATTTCACAGTAAAAGCAGTAGACAACAAAATAGCTGACTAACAACGCGTCTAATCGATAAGTGAATGCCATTTGATCAGTCAACCTTTGATTCCACTATCAGCCAGTGGCGTTGCATCTAAGCCATTGTGTCCTTGTATGCTGGGCACACATAATTTACTAAGTGATTGGTCATACATGTTTATAATTCTGCTAAATAATTCACATTCAAGTGTTTTTGTGCTGAATTAAGTCATTACAATAGTTACTTGAGATAACAACTCAGCGTTATGCAACAATTTGGAGCAACTATGTTTTACAACACTGACAGAAAATTAGGAACTGACAGAAATTAGGTAAGGTGGAAAATGAGTACATCCTACATAACTTTATCACTTTGGCCATATTTGTGCCAAAAATTATCAAAGTTAGTTGAAATTTGACAAAGTTATGACAAAAACAATTTTGACTGTTTTTTTTCTGAGACATGGTGTATATTTAGCTATGTGCGCCTACCTCCGCCCACGGACTGATAATAGACTATTTGTTCGGTCTACACGGTGTTTCATAAAAAGGACCTCTTTTTCATAATTCACTCAAATGATGATCAATTTACACACAATTTGTACAGTTGTAGCTGAAAAAATATGAATTCAAAATATTGCAACAAAATATGTCAGTTCATTAAATATTCTTTGCTAGTCCTCACGTAATGCTGACGTCATAATGTGTCACGGGTACAAACTGGATAGTCTCAACTGGTGCTGTCAGTTGCTGCCCTGCTCCAATGGTGAAAAATCTGGTTCATCCATGACAAACTGTTGAAGTTTTGCAGTTACAGTTGCAAAAACATGCAAAGCGATGGCATTTACGTGTCTGTGGGGATAGTTCGACTTTTACGCGTTCGAGCAAGACAGTGCACTAACACTCCGAGCTTGCAAAATGGTTGCATTTTTGGATCGCAAGATGCCTGATTTCATGTCCCAATGTTGCCTAGTGCTGAAACAATAAACATTTTTCATTAGCGAACCAGATTAAGCTCACCATCTACTGGTGATCGCCATCACCATCCCCCTACTATTCCTCTCGATGGGCCTGGGTGCATTAATAACGCGTTAATTAATGTGTTAAAAAAAATTAATGCAGCGCCTTAATGCATTAATAAATTAACGCCTGGACAGTGGACAGCTGTAACTAATGGGGTGCTTACACGATCCAGCAAACGTCTAGTTCCATTATAACACATGGGAGCAAACGTCCAGCAAACTTCCAGCAAATGTCGAGCAATTCACGTGTATTTTGAATACATTTGCTGAAAGTTTGCTGGACGTTTGTTGGATCATGTAAACACCCTATAAAATAAATATTTTTACGATGACATCATGCTCACCTATTGAGCCAGAAAGTAACAAAACACATGGACTTTGGTAGCAGAGGCAAGAATAAATATTTTTGTGTTAAAATCACACTATAAACTTCAATTATGCCAATTAAAAACAAAACATTCTTGTAAAAACACAAATTCACAACATTTTGACTAAAAACACGGCATTTTTGCATAATCACGACATTTAACGAAAATCACTGTTTCTGTGATCTTCTACTGTCCCTATGCATTATACGCGTGCCTCGATACTAGAGCAATTCACAGCTTCACGCTTAATAGACACTCTTGTAAAAAAATGCAAAATCACTATATTTGGTACAATTACACTAATTTAGACCAGCTTCATATTGCACCAGTGAACTCAACTCATCGAATGCTACAAAAGATATCATTGCAGCACCAATCAATTCCTTCCGCAAGTAGCCGAAAAAACACTTTAAAGTACCGATCTCACTATTATTAACTTACTATATATGTAGCGACCACCGAAAAAACATTCACATGTCATGATTGCATCATCGCCAAAAAAAACGTAGAATAACTCGGCGTCAAAGTCGCGAACTTGAACATAAAGTAAGGCATTCCAAAAAGAAAATGCTTGCTGCAGAAATAAATTCAAAACAAAGTCAAATTCAAAAATAGAATAAAATAAATTGAATTGAAATATAATTCAATAGAAAATGGAGTCAAAATTAAAAACAAAATAAAAATTCAAAATATAATATAATATAATTGTACCGGATATTTTGGCTAAAACATGGCATATTGGCAAAATCACGGCATTTGACAAAAATCACGGTTTCCGTGATTTTCTATTATCCCTATGCATTATACCCAGGGTGCTGGTAATTTGCAGAAAAGCGGAATGCGGAAAGTAATTTGCAGAATGAAATCGCATCCGCTGATTGCCTATGATCACGACTGTCGTAAGAGCCTGCCTACGGCAGGCGGTATGCCTCACGGCATGCCTGCCGTAGGCAGCCTCTTACGGCAGCCGTGATCACGACAGCTAGCAACTGACGAGATCAACCTTAGCAAGGTACAATGCCAAGGTATCACGCCTTCATACCAGTCGGCCAGTCAAGCCTGGCAGCACTAGGTTCAAATTCATAACCAATGTTGCAACCTTAATTTGGGTGTACATCTATGGCTACATAATTGTACGAAATATCCTTAAATTTGCACCCTAAAAATTTAATAGCTAACACTAACCCTAACCCTAACCACTAAAAAGTTTAATAACTAACAAAACTGAATAAGCTGCAATAAACCTAACCACTAGCGCCACCTATCTAACGCCACCTGACTAATCTATGCCCATGCCCAGCGATGTTCTAAAAATAGCTAGCCAATACAGTGGTTGCCGTGATCATAGGCAATTGCCGAACTATAATCACGAATTCGTGATCATAGACACTCCTTATTCAGTATTATATCAGAGTCCATCTCAAGCCATATCTGTTTCTTTGTAACACAGACTTAAAAATATATAGTTTTTGAATAAATTTGGTAACTGATAACAAAGTGACTGATATTTCAGTCCCAACCACAGTCATGGTAATGCAGTGAAAAAATATGACTCCATTCTTACATTAATAATGTGATAAATGTAATTAGATAACATGGCGATCTACCACTAGTAATTTTCTGCTCACTAGTGCGAGATCGCCGATCTACCCCTAGCACTGACCTTCCGCAAATTACCCATACCCTTATACCCACACCTCGATACTAGAGCGATTCACGACGCGTGATAGACGTTTCCGAGTCACATAATAACAACAAAATTTACACTTCACAGCACAAAATTAGGGAGCAAAACTTTCTGTTTTTTGTAGATCACCGTTTCCTCCTGATCTGTTATAAAATCTGTTATTTTTAAAAGAAATAACGAAATCAACAAACCATATCAACACGCGATAATACCGGAAAGAGTAAACGTTGCTTACCGTTTTATCGTGTCACTGTCGAAAATAAGTAACCAACTCTGGCGTCACTCGCTAGTCCACTCAGTCAGACTCACAGACCCACCAGTAATGAAAAAACCGGGGTATTTTTCTCAAACTCGGCTTTACACGGCGGGCAGCAGGCAGCCGGTAGTAGTGTAGGCCTACAGTTAGGAGGCCTAGTGGTCCAATGTCAAAGGCAGACTCGAAAGTCTCGAGTGGACAGGCCTGTCGAGAGCCACAGAGGGGCCCGGGGAAACATTTTTGCGAGGCCCCAAACATTTTCACGGGGCCCCTCTCAAAAAAAGAATTTTTTTAAAGTGGTACATTTTGGCGTATTTTTTGAATTTCTGGCCGACGGCGAAGCCATCCAAACGTCGCGTGGCGCGGGGTAGCTAACCCCCCTACCCCAGCCGCTCGACGGGCCTGGCCGTGGACTGTTAGCGGTTAGATTGTCATAGCAATGTCATATGGCGCCCATATGGCATCCATATGGGAAGCCATATGGAATCCATATGGGCTATGATGTGGTTTACACCCGACTGCCTATATGGCATCCATAATGACAATCCCATGACGGATTTCTGATCAAAGTTCACTTCCGATTTCCACCACAGCGTCGGGTACCGTCCCGATTTCTACTATATATGGCTGCCATATAGGACTGATAGGAAGCATATGGCATAGGATGCATATGAATTACACATGGGTTCCATTGTTGTGGAAATTATCCACCTTTGCACGGCTAGCTATGAGTTACTCTTGTCGGGGTCCCTGGTGGGGGCCAGCGTGGGGTCTTTTTGAGTGACGACAACGGATAGTCAAAGTTACGTTATAGAACGTATATTACAAAGAACGGCAATATGAACTGTGCTGTACGACAGTCAAACACGAATTCTACCCTACAACTACTGACCATCTGAACAAAAAGGAACGAGCGAGTCTGTCTCTATCGATTAGAACAAATCGAATCAACTGCCTAGCATGATCGGACCGTCTCTCTGCTTCCTCTTTCCTTTACCTTCCCTTCCCCTTCTTTTCCCCCTTTCTTTTTTCTTTCCCCTATCCCTTTTCCTTTTTTTCTTTCTCCTCTTCTCCTCTCCTTTACCCTTCTCTTTTCCTTTTTTTCTTTTCCTTCCCTTTTCCATTTCCATTCCCCTTCCCTTTAACTTTCTTTCCTTTTTTCCTTCCCCTTTCCCTTCTTTTACCCTTCCACTTTCCCTTTCTCTTCCCTCCCCTCTTTCTCTTTCCCTTTTTCCATCTTTCTTTCGTGACCGATGACGTCGCGTGATCCAAAAAGTCACACTCGTGACCCCATTATCTTTGAGGCGCCATATCTTCATAACGGTGCAAGATAGACGCATAATGACGATGGACCTTCTATAGTAAATCGCTAGTGACGAATCGAATGGTCTCGTAACTGACAATCGCTGTTGTTTAGTTAAAATAATACAGAAGGATGAAAGGATCTTTGCTGCTGTACATTTTACAATTAAACAATTTGCTACCGGTCTAAACGGCTCACTGATTATATTTATATGCACATAGGCCTATACTGTAAACTATCGAAATGCATTGGACAGACTTCTTGTTCGTATGCACATTATCTTGTCTTACTATAATGCGCGGAAAGACTGTCTGTCTGTCTGTCTGTCAGTCCCTCCAGCGCCTTCCCTGTTGCACGGTGCAAACCCCGACCGCGGCGTTTGAGTCCTTGGGCCTTAGGT
>Ga0209367_1004867_pt1 | contig 18614 bp, 8 predicted proteins | sample WorMetLIZISLAND2_FD_187412 | JGI IMG/M metagenome (GOLD analysis project Ga0209367, IMG submission 187412) | Marine gutless worms symbiont microbial communities from Max Planck institute for Marine Microbiology, Germany - Olavius geniculatus... ... | reverse complement strand
CGCTTTGTCTGCTCTGGCCGCTTTTCGTACCTCATTACATTTCTGTCGATATTCCCTGTCTGCCAGTTCGCTACTGTCTCTTTTCTTCTTCAAGATTCTCTTTTCTTGAACTAGACTTAGTGTCTCATAATCCATGCCAGTGTCAAATAGCGATAAATGTCAGATCAATACCCTGGGTCAGCAAGGTTAAACACCTTGGAGTGTACTTTTGCTGTAACAGTGGTGATACTGACTTAACAGATATATGCAGGAAATTTTACGGACATTTCGATAGCATATTATCAGTAGTGGGTCGATGCGCAAATGAAATGGCTGCCGTACATCTGGTTAAGACCTACTGCTTACCGATTCTGACATATTGTTGTGAGGTTTGGACGCTATCAAAGAAGAGTTTACACACAGTAAGTGTCGTGTGGAACAGCTGCTTTAGACGGATTTTTAGGTGTTGTTGGAGAGAAAGTACTAGACCCCTACAGTACTACTGTAATGTTCTGCCAATGTCTTATCTGATTGATCAGAGACGGTTACTTTTCTGGAAGAAGATTCATTATTCTAATAATGTTGTACTGAGAACTTTGTCAGCATTGAAAAACAATACGTTTGTTGCTATTGGCTCTAAATATGATGTTATCTCATATAATCTGGCAGTTAAACCGGTTGTATGGAGTGCATTTGCAATGTCATTGGAGTCTGTGTTGATGTGACATTCTTTTGAGTGTGCCTTTCAGCATACTCGTAGTTTACTCGTAGTTTGAGTTTTTAGTGTTTTTAGTGTATTTTATTGTGTGCTGCTGCCTTTTTGGCGTAATAAACGATGATGATGATTATGTTTATCGCAATTTGCAAGCAACTGAAATAAGTAAACTACAGATGATTATAGCCTTATACGTCGTCTACATTTGGCTGATAGTATTCATTCTGATACCATACACTTTATCTTCATTGCGACTAGGTCATTTTATGACGAAAAAAGACTGACATGACATAATTCTGCTTTATGATAAATAAGTAAATAAAAGAGTAAAAACACTGTAAACGAATATGTCTAAGCCACAAATGTGATGCTGGTTAGTATCGCTCTAACTGCAGCTACAGTATGCACCGCGTGGGCCTGCACAAAACGTCTCTACGAGACGCCATGGCCCGAGATCCGAGACGAGACCTACTGGGCCGAGACCGAGACATATTTCTCCGAAATTGAGATGAGACCGAGACGAGACGTTAGTACGTCTCGAGACCGTCTCGAAACCGAGACGTCTTGACCGAGACCACATCCCTGGCACACAAACTATCCATACATTTCAGTATCTGACATCCAGTACTTTTTTCCCGTCTATTCTTCGATATTTTGCAAAACGCCAAAACACTTGATGTTCCGGTAGGCTTATACACGTTTCTTTGTCAAAAATTAGGAAATGCACACAAGGAACATCATCAAACTACGGTCGAAATAATGTTTATAGAGCGCTTCGGTCTGGCACACATATTGGGCTAGTATAAACACTGGTAATCTTAGGGCTGATTAACGCTTGGTCTTGGTCTACAACGAGAAACGCATGCAGATCTACGGATCTTATTAGTCCAATGCCCGCCGACACGGATTACGGCCACGTGACGGTCCGACTAATAAACAAAACCAACCGGCGACAGAATTCGGACGCTATTTCCTGACGCCAGCCGCAGTAAAACGTCATACAGAGAGAACAAAAAGCAAAAAAAAACACAGATAAGTAACCGCAAAAACTTTGCCACATTTCTCACTATCTCTGTAGGACACTCGTCGACTTCTAACCCAGAATAGGCCTACTACTTTGACTATCACCGCCGTAGACATAGACCTATCGTTCATGTGCGCATGTGCATATGGCATCATTTTACTGTTAATAGTTACGATTGTCAACTGTATGTCTTATTCTCAAACGAATATAAGTGAATGGGTGAATTATTTATTCACTCATTTATTCATTCATCCATTTATATTCGTAAGAATGTATACCTGTAATGCAGACGTAGTTGGCTTCGAGGTATGACATGATTTCCTTGGGACAGCGATGCATGGCATACACTGACCACACACTGACCACAGATTGTGACAGCGATGCATGGCGTGCAGGACGGCGTCAGGGACTGGCAGCTCGCAGTGACGACGCCCCGAACACTGGCGGTCAAGATAGGCAAGCACGTCGGCAGAGCAACCCACGCTGCCGTGGTCAACATGGTGGTCAAGGCGTGGACAAAACGTGGTCAGTAGTGGTGGACTCACGCTGCCGTGGTCCTCGCGCATACATCGGCCGAACTTCATGCGTCCATAGCGACCACTAACCATTAGTATCACGTCATCACTGCTCTGGCACGATGCGTTGAACTTCTCCCACTGACAGTATTCCTTCGGCCTCGCCGCCATCGCCGCCGTCGACACGTCTTCAACGCAGTACCACAGCAAAACACGCACGTTATGCTATTTTATTATCAACCTAATTCACCTGCTTAAGCCTACTAGCCTATAACTTTCTGCAACAAAAAATGGCTGGCCTGAAAGCCAACTAACTCGTGGAAATGCCACAAGATCCAGAGATCTGGAGTGAATTTCTGGTCGCGATGTTAACTCACAACCACCCAGAGATCAGACAAAAAGAAAAAAAAAGAAAAAAATTGTGCATTAGTCAAGTTTGTGCAATAGTGCACGCGCAAATATCATAAAACATGCAGGCTGTAGCCGCGACTTCTCCCGTAGCATGAAGAAATGGGTCTGACCGCTGACCCCCCCCGTCTGCAGTGCAGTCTTCGTCAGACAACAGTACTATAGGCCTATTGCCACCATTAAGTCGTCTGTCCGTCCGCCTTCACTGTCCGACTGTAACATTGACATATCACGAAGTATCGTGGTCATACGGGTTGGGTTACTTGGATTACAAGTGTAATAATGTCTTCTCTACTCGGGCCCCCCACAATCATCAGCGAGCTAGTCCTGAAGACATATACAAACATTTTTGCATGTTAAGACCCTATATGAACGCATGCATCACGTACATGGCGCGTGGTCTTTGTTTAGTTTTTCACATGCACTTATCGCCACCACAATGTGACGTACGTGACCAGGAAGCAGCGTAATAAACAAAAAAACATCGCGCGGTGTGTGCTGCAGCAGCAGGGCGTTCGTGCGTTAACCGTCTGCGTGTATTACCCGCTTGTCTTCCGTGTTATTCAAAGCATTTCGAGTTCTGTTATATTTTATCACCAAGATTTTCCTGCCAATTTTCTTGATGCCCCGGTGAATAGTCGGGGCATTTCTTGGCGTCGCTACAAGGCATCAAGTCCGTGCATGCGTAGGGGCCTATAGGCCTAGCTCGGTCTCCGTAATACGCTCCGGGCGCGACTACTTGCTGAAAATAAACGGTCGGCCAGCTAACCAATCAGCTGTAATTAAATTCACCATCGCATCGCAATCGATCAACGATGCCGCGGCGAAGACCGTCGCTGAGGTGCGAGAAGCCGCGAAATTTCGGTTTGCTACAGATCCGCAATTTTATTCTGAGATCCACGTGCATCAATCAATCATTAATCAATCAAACGATCATCGCCAGTATAATATGTTAATATGGTCGTAATTAAACAGTTAACAAATGAAACTCAAATAACAGATCAAACGTAAATATAAACAAAAAGCACATAAAAATCAAGCATACCACTCAGATTTTTTTTAAAAAAACATTACAAAGACGAACAATAGAAACTCTAAACAGCGTAAACAAGATTGTAGTTAGTGAGTGTTTTCGTTTCTTTCATTTCAATTGAACGAATCACGCGAATTGAGAAGCTTTACACACGGTGAATGCACGATGTCGCCAAATACGTCGTATAAAAATAATACGAGTATATTCGATGTCATCATCGCCGCAATTTGGCGCTGCAGTGAACGCTGCAATGCAATCGGTTATTAGGGCTTATTATATTCTTATTATTATTAGTTAGCTTTACGGACTGTTCCATTTGACTTGACTTGTTCCCGGACGTCTTTCGTTGTAGTCTCGGATGTTTTCGTGTCCTGGTGACACTTTTTCAGCCGATCGGTTCTGTTTTTCGCATGTTTCCAGACCTGAGATGTCCGCTGAGTGTTGACCCACAAGAGTCACAAATTACAGCAGTCTAAATTCACGAACAGCACAATCTAGACAACTTTTAAAAAGTTCCCTGTCAAAATCTGGACCGTCAAAACTAGCCCACTGCACAAATTCTAACCCTAACCCTAACACTTACTTAACTCTATCTCTATTCCTAACCCTATTCCTAACTCTAATCCCTAACCCTAATTCTATACCAATCCCTAGCTCTATCCCGAACCCTAACACCTAACCCTATCCCTAACTCTAATTCTTAACCCTAACCCTAACCCTATTCTTAGCTTTATTTCCTAAGCTTAAGCCTATATTACTGTCCAGGTTTTGTCGTTCCCGATTTTGTCGGTCCAGGTTTTGTCAGGACACCCTTTTAAAAAGCGAACAAAAATGCGCACGATCCGCTGCTAATGGATCGGAATCATCCGCAGTCGTGAGACCTCGTCCGACGTATGCTATAGGGCCGCGAAGTGGACAGACAGACAGATGGGTGATCAGCGAGCGTCTCTCGGAGTAAACTAGCGACGTGCGGCATGTAGCAGCTTCTCGGCATCAGCTGGTGCAAGCAGATACAGCAGCTGCAGCAGCGTGTCAACGCTACGCAGTAAGCGATTCACCGTCCACCACGATCGCGTGTACTAACACTGCACGGACGTCTCTTTGCTGTTTGAGCACGATAACACCGTCGCAATCAACCCGTTCTTATCCACGACCTACCTCCTTCTTCCCTCTCTCGCCGTGTTACAACCGCTCATAATCTCACTCAAGTCAAGCGTGACGGTTGAAACGCGCCTAGCGTCTGTTTATAACACGCAAGTCCTACCGTCGATCACAGTCATGTCATACACGATCAAGCAAACATCGAGCAAACATCAAGCAAATGTATTCAGAAAACACGTGCACGACGTGTGCTCTAATTGCTTGATGTTTGCTTGATGTTTGCTTCATCGTGTAAACAGGGTATTATCGTCTGTGACTGCAAACCGCTGTTTTAAACCGACAGCAAGACATTAATCGTTGGTTTCTTCAGCACTATGTTTACAACCGGTCGTCCATTATTCTGCAACTACACCGCCTAGAGTTTGAAAAAAAATCATTTTAGTAAAAAATTAGTGAATAAGTAGATAAATAAATCTATGAAAGATAAATAAATGAATCATTTTTATTATTAATAGTTACAATACAAAAAAATCTTTGAAAAAATACTAAGCTAAAAACAAATTAACTTTATTTAACATCAATACATTTAACAAGACTTGGTTAAACAGTATAGTAAAATTCACTTATTTATTTGAAAATTAAAAACACCAGGCAGAATGCCAATACCAGTGGAACATATAGACACCGCAGTACAAACGATGCAAATACCGAACGACGATGACTTTGCAAAACGAACAGTTTTCGTTTTAGGCCGTTCGTACATGTCGCATACAGTTAACGATAGAAGCGTCACGTTTCGGTAGACGCATCGTTCTGCGTGAAAGTAATTAGGCCATCGCAACGGCTTGTTCTCACTCGACTATTGCGCCATGCCGACTGATGGTGGACAGAAAACTAATAGGGTGTTTACACGATCGAGCAAACATCAAGCAAACATCGAGCTGGCTCAAGCAGGCCTATTGGAACCCCGCCCCCTGGCTCAAATGTAGGCCTAGACTTAGGCTCTTAGCTGATCACGTTTTATATAGGGCTTCCAATTACAACCCGCCCGCCCTTCTAATTAGTATGCTAATTACCAAAGAACGTCGAGCTAGTTGCTCGACGTTTGCTCGATTGTGTAAACACCCTATAACTATACGCACGTCGATATACGCAGTCGCTGAGTGTTCGATAATCTTGTTATGTTTCGTCGTCAATTCGTCCGGTCGACCGTTGGTTGGCCAATCAACGTTCTACCCATCGCATTCTTGTTTCAACAGCGTTAAATAATTCATCGCAGACGAGCGCCGCGCGAGGATTCTGTTTAACGACCTGTCTTGCCCGGGGAACGGACAAATGTCGCGTTAGTGTTGGTCAATTTTGTGCCGCTGCTCGGGTGACATGTGTGATCTCACATGGCCGGTGACGCTCCGCAGCTCCGAGACGTGTTTGAAGTACCAGTAAGTAAGTTAGTGTTGGTCAGTCAATTGATCCACTCTGCAGCCGTCACTCTGCTGTGAACATTAGTCGCTTTATTGCCCGCTATCTGTCTCGAAGGCGTCATATATTCCCACACTAGAAAGCACTCGGAGTACTGAAACCACCACCGAGGATTAAGACTATGCCACGGCCTCTGTTCTAGTGTCTGTGCCTCCGCAGGGAAAAGGCAGTATACGTAATCGCCCGAGTGTCTGTGCCCTTGTTTGTCGCCAGAAACTACCCCAAAAAACTGAGAGCGGATCATCACAAAAAAACTAATCATATCATATTCGTAAAACTTAAAAAAACTTAAAACTTTAAACTTAAAAGCGCGCCCCTCATTTGTAACACAGAGGCGTCATGGCGTACAATTAATGCAGAAATATACAGTAATGAAATAATAACAGATTTACGTGTTGCCCCTTTAGAAATTCGTTCGTAACTTTACGAAACGAAGATTTACAGCACGAGTCACAGACGTAAGATACGTGTATACATTATACGGTGTAAGCTACACGTGCTACGTTGATCGGTCTAGTGGCGTTGTGGTTGCCACATTTCCCCTAAAATTTCGGTTGTCAGAAAGTTATCGATAAATCTTCTTGTCGAAAAACTCATTCAAAAATGCAACATCTTGGGGCTGAAACCCCCATTTTGGAAAAATTTGAAGTAAAAATTAGAATTCTGAGTAACTCTGTTAAAAATTTTCAACTTTTTAGGCACAGGATATTTTACCGGCAGCCAATCAAATATCCTATAGGCTATATGACCGGCCAAATTTTGTCACCGGTCAAAGACGCCCAGTCATGACCAGTTGACCTGTGAGGTCTTGTGAGGGCCGGATATTTGACCGGTCACCGCCTTGAACAGTTTTAGCCAGTACGTACAAGCAATAGTGCTCATAAGTACCGGCTCAAACCGTGTCCCTGTGACGGTACGACGCTATCTGACCGGCTGCCGGTCAAATAGTCACCGCGTTTTTAACCCAGGGTGCCGCTGGATCGGTCCGTGGCGTAGACAACAACGGCTGCGTCTGCGCGATCTTATTTCACTTTGTCACGACATTCGCAGTTTATCCGACGAACACTTCATTCATTCCGTCGCAAGTCAATCAGTGATGCCCGCAGAGAACATGGCACGAACTCGTTGTTTCTGCTTGCCAATGGCTCCAGTGAATAATTACACAGAGAATTGCATTAGAACGATTGCTATCATGCATCATTCATCTTAGGTCTATCATCAGAGCAGCCAGAGTAGCCTCCAGCTATATCGTGGTTGTTTGGTATAGCCTAATCTGAAAATTATTCCTTTAAGCAGCAAATTTTATGGTCGGAGTCATTTTGTATGATAACTTGTAGTACTGGCAGCTCATATTGGTGTTGGTTCCTAAAAACGACATGGATGTATTTTATTAATGCTCATTCTAAGCATCGTGTATCTAGTGTAGGCCTATTCCGTGGGCGACTGTCCGTAAACTGGACAGGTAAAGTATCTTAACAGATAAACCATTTGTCACGACGACACAACGAGACCATTTCTTTTTATAACTATGTACAAGTTTAATGCAACAAAAAATAAAACATAACAAAAGAATAGTTCTGCACGTCACACGTGCTCCAGTCCGACTGCCAGCTAGCCTACAGCTAGGCCTATAGCTGTTGCCTATTGTCCGCTAATAAAGCTAACGTTCCATAGTTCGGTCAAGTGGGGCGTCACACCATTTAACTAACCACGAAGTCAACTCAGCCTTTCATCCCTGCGCGGCAAATAAACCGAGTAGGCCAGGCCTACTGGCCTGTCTGGCTGGGTCTAGGACTGAGCGAGTTCACCTGTCGTGTGCATAGCAGGTAACGCCGTAAAAAAGGTAAAGGCCAACACTTGCTATAGCACTTCTTACCGTTGCTCAGAAGTGCTTTACAATCTCGGAAGTGGCAGCTGATTGGCATGAGCTAACGATACCACAGCGCAGTAAGCGGCCGTCTATTGCCCGTGTTAACGAACAATTGGACTCGCGGTTTGCAGCTAGCAGATATGCCACCGCCCCAATCAGCCACACTAGGCCTTCACCCCGTAGCCCGTAAGCCACTACTCATTTCCCGTCCCACGGACAGTAAGAGGCTGAGTTGGCCTGAGCACACCGTAGGTTAGCAACTTGCTCAAGTTTGCTTGCAAATGACAGCAGTGAGAATCAAACCGCAATTTGAAAGTTACGAGTCGACACTAACCACTAGACACTTGCACCTACACAGGCAGGTAGGTGTGAACAACTTGCCCAAGGCTGTTACTTGGTAGCGCATCGGCTGGGCATTGAACCGTGGACCCTTCGGTCTCGTATCCAACGCCCTAACCACTGAGCCTCCATATGGCCAGTGACGCTCCGTAGCTGCAAGATGAGTTTCCACGAAGTAAGTAAGTAAATCAGTGTGTACTCGTTTAACCTTTAACAAGCTACGGTGACTGACCGACGGCGATAGCAAAGCTGTAGACGGACGGGCCTGCGTGTGTTGATGAATGGCTCGGTCTAATTGTCAGAGCAGCGTATGTTAGCGGAGTACAGTAAAGTAACTAGCGGCATAAGTCATCAGTCGTAGACAGACGACGTCGGCGACAATGATCACAAGAAGAACAAGCTATGACTGCAACCGGCTGTGCAGTCTCAGGTTGGTTCTGAACGAGCTGGTCGCACAACAATTACTTCCGCCTCAGTATCCGGTCTTCCAGGAGTCGGACTGACGCAAACAACCCAGCTGACGGGAGTGCCTTTTAGTCTAACCCCCCCCGCCCGTGCGTGTTCCAACTCGGCACTGCGTATGAAACGGCTAAATGGGGCGTTTACACGATCCAGCAAACGTCCAGCAAACTTCCAGCAAATGTAATGCTGGACGTTTGCTGAACGTTTGCCAGATCGTCTAAACACCCTATAAAAGTTTATTGCGAACAGGCTCTTCGAGAGACACAGCGGGGCCCAGGAAAACATTCTCGCGGGGCCCCGCTGGGGAGCAAATTTTCAAATTTTTTTCTTTGAGAATGTCGCATTCAAGTGTACTTGATATTTTTGAGCGACAGTGGGGCCCCAAACGTCGCAGGACCTCTTACTTACTCTAACTTACTCCCTATCCCTCTTCTCTACGGGGCTGACTGCAATGTAGTCCACAAAAATTAACTACGCTAATAATGAGTAAGTAAGTAAATAAGTAAAACGTGAATTTATACGTTGCCTGGCGTTGAAGTAAACCTGTAATTAGCTAACAAAAGATGATGCAAAGCGGGGCTTATAAGTTTTTGTTAGATTGCATTCACACAACTAATTTTAAATTTTTGCATAGGGCCCTGGTGTTAGCAAGCCAGCTATACTATGTCAAGGCGAAGGCAATAAATGTTGTCTTTCGCTAATACTCACTGTCTTAATGAGAAGCACAGAGATGTGAACAAAAATCGTCATGATGGTGTCCGCATGTTTCCGAATATTAGTCTGGCATGTGAAACATAACATTAAAGTAATCTAACCATTTGAACTGTTTTTCTGCAAGAATTCTACAGATAAGCCAAGTATTAAACAAATCGACGCAATACATCAAAATCAAGTGCCTCGGTTGCTTACTTGCTAAGGCGCTCTCACGCGATTGCAAAGGGAGACTGCGTTTACCGTAGTAAAAGGTGGCTTCTTTCTACCGAGTCTGGGGGCTTAGAGCCAGCGGGTTTTAGTTCGTCTGCCGTTGAGCTACAGGCATGTAGTTTCTGTTTGTAAACGTCTCGCGATGCTCGTAAATTCTTATTACGCCGTCTGTCGCGTCTCGTTAGTGGCGCTTCCATCATATTCCGTCACGACTACTGTCATGTCATGTCTGTGTCCGTATCTAACAGTCACACGACCGGACCTCGCTGTACGATATTTAGCCTACTACCAGTCTGATACAAGCTTCTAGTTGTCAAAAACAGCGCCTCTGCGAAGACCTGCAGCCCTGTCACTGGTAGGCTTGGAAAGGTTGGATACTGTTGTATGATGTGACATGATACGATATGATATGATGAATGATTTGCACTGGAAAACATGCAGTTTAATCAAGTACATAAAGTACAGGAAACCAAGACTGTTTTTAGCGGTACTGAAATGATTGATTAATTGATTCATTTATTATGTTTGGCAGCATATGCTGGATATATGAACACTATTAGGCTACATAAAAGTTTACAATAAAACACAATACCGTGCACAATCACGAAATAAAACTATCACTAAAATCGTCATTAGAATCGTCATCAGTGTCCATCGGAAAAGTGCGCGCAACGCATATGTGACCAGTGATTTCTTAAATTTCTTAGTACGTGCAAAAGAAATACAATATTGAGACGGATTTCTTAGTCTAGAAAGTATATTTTCGTTGCTTGTTTAGGAATAAGGTGATGAATACATGAGTCTGGACGAATCGTTTTGATAGAAAATTTGCAAGGTAAAGCTTCACGTCTATCTGCCAGATAATCATAACCAACTTCTTGACCAAACTTGCGATAATCGCGGTAACAAAACGTTTTCCGTAGATAATTAAAAAGGCTCGTTTCTGAACATTCTTTAGCAAATGGAAATGGGAGAAATAAAGCACAAGAAGAGTGCTGTGTAATCACGGAAAACTATATCTGAAAAGACGGTTACGGGAGAAATATAAGTCTAACAGCCTGTAACTCAAACTCTCCGTCAACTTTTTACAGCTTCTGTTTCATCTATTTACACGTTAGTAAAGTCTTTAATTGTGAGCACACTGCTGACATAGCCTATTATGCGGGCATCCGCCTAACAATGCACTTTGCAACTCTAACTCTAACACCACTCCCGACAATGTGACCAGAAAAAAAATTGCACACCGGTTACACCTGTATTAGAAAACGTTAACACCAATTTCGTTTTTTTAAACCTTGTTATTTTTGAGTTAGGAGCCCCTGCAGGGACATCGAGATTCGAGACAAACGGATCTGTTATTACTGACGCGCTACAGCTATGCTGTAGAGCGTCAATGGCACAATGTGCACCGTCTGTCTGTCCGTCCGTTTGTCAGTCTGTTACTGACGTATTGTGACTAAACGGTAGGTCACAGAGAAAAACTTTTTACACATTTTATTAGTCCTGTGCCTCAAATAAGCATGCAGAATTTAAACGATCTATTGCAAGGAAAACATTATCAAATTCGGGTTTGAATGGAAGAGGAGTAGCGAAAATGTGTGTTTTCAACGAAAAACTGACCATATCTCGGAAACGGTAAAAGATACGGTCTACGTTACTATGAATCAGTAATAGGAAGTGTCATACGCTCTGTCAGATGAGATTAAATCATTGACCTTGGATGACCTTGGTAGTTTTTGCAGTAATCCGGTCGGTTCGTGGTTAATATTGTACTGTTTTGTGACAAATGTGTCGTTGACGGCGAGGTGACGTCATCGGTCAGGGGTGGGCCGAGATGCGATTTGTCTGACAACTGAATGATTGGATGAATGTATAGGTTAGACGTTCACTCTGCTCACTTTCCTATTTCACGGTGCCCCATAATCACCGTGCTATCATCATCAGCAGCAGCAGCACTATACAGGGTGGACCAAAAAACGTGGCACTTTACTTTGTTTATATGTTTGCCAATTATTGACCGATTTTTGAATTTTTTTCACTAACACACTCTGCGGAAAATATGCAATAATGTGATTGTTGTATTTCTCACCACACCGCAAATGCGTCTATACATTACTTAGTGAAATATGAATGAAATATAAATGTACATGTATAACGAACAAACAAACATTTAGGTAAAATTTTAAAAAACACTTCAGTCCAACCTCGCGGTGAATGATTTGTATGACGCTAGACTGTGTGGGTCCAACACAGTCTAGTGTCATACGCATCATTCACCGCAATGTTGGTCTGAAGAGTTTTTACCACTTACCTAAATGTTTGTTATTATCATTAGCTTTTTCTTACGTTTATATTTCACAGAGTAGTGTAGAGATGCTTTTACGGTGCGGTGGGATATAAAATAATCACATTATTGCAAATTGTCCGCAGAGTGTGCCAGTAAAAAAATTTGAAAATCGGTCAATAATTAGTGAGATATAGGCAAAAGAAAAGTGTCACGTTTTTATGGCCCACGGCGTAGTATAGGATGCGGCTGGCGTCTTCACGGCAGACACGGCGCGTTGTCTGTTCGGTTCCATCGGTCGCTATTCGTCAAAACTGCGACTGCTCAACGGCGTCACCGGCGGAAATCAAATTACTCTTCGTCGGCGACGTCATTCAAGTCATTCACGACGCTCTGACAGCGGCGACGCGATGAGACGACGACGCGACGCGATTTACGACAGTCACAGCAGCCGCAGCTGACCGATCGCCTGACACTCGCCGCCTTGCATATAGCCAGTGGCCGATGAACGATGTTCGATTGCGAAAGAAAAATGCGCGAAATCGCCGGGGAAAATGCACGATAAGTTTTGTAGATTATGACGTTTCGGGAGTTTTTAGCCTAGGATGCTGGCTCGGTGCGTGCAATGGTACGAGAGCAAACTGTTTCGCTCGAGTGCAGCTTAGATTAGTTCGAGCGAAGCAGAGTTCAGAACTTTGATAACGCCGGTGACCGAAACCGATTCAGTGATGTCGGCCGATGGGGCAGGGAAATAATTGGGCGCCAATCCGTACTGCAGCTCCCGGGACACCACAAGGCAAAGATCAGAATAGCCCCCCCCAGCACTTCAGTCCGGTCCGGTCCAGTGTGTAGTTACTGATAGCGTGAACGCGCGCATGGCGCGTGTCTTTTTGTCGTCAAGCAGCGCTTAACGCTCGTGAACGCGGCGTTGACCGCTGCAGACCAAGAGGCTTAGCGGAGACCAGCGTTACCGCCACTAAACAAATGACGATTGATAGCCACTCAGCTATCACGCTGATTTACTGACAAAACCCTCCTCAGACAACCCCCTTTTCGCTCCCCATCTTGTCCTCATGAAAATCCTGCAAACGTCAAAATACACCAGCAGCAACGGCACATCTGGTGACGAAATCCAGCTCGGATTAAGTGAAACGTAGAATAATGAACTAAAATCTGCGATAAATCCAGTCACGCTCGAACAGTTTCTGTTCTTGTTACTTTCTTTTCAAACCCTGCAGAGTTCTAGACTTTCGACCAAATCTCTTTGCATAAGCCGCAACTGCAACAATCTACGGCAGACTTCGAGACTAATGCGTAAGGTTTTGTGACTTTGTGGCTGGATACGACAACTGAATAGCACGTCTGAAAAATAAAGATAAAGACGGTGACTGACTAGCGATAAAATTTCTGACGTGAATTTGTTTTGTTGTGCGACATCGGAAAAGCATTTATCCAGTTTACGACACAGACAAGTCGGTCGAATTATGCGTAAAATTCACGGCGTGACAAATAATAAGTATGGCTTTTTACGCGCGACAGCACGTAGCGTTATAGCACGTTTTAGCTATAGTCGAGCGTCCGTCCGTCTGACTGTCCGTTTGTCCGTCCGTCCGTCCGTACAGTAACTAGTGCCGTAAGCCGACAATTAACAGTCGTATGCTAAAATTTCTTACACCATTCAATATTCAAGTTAGACCTACATGTCTATTCTAACTTTACAAAAAAGCGCCGTTTGTAAAAAAAGCGCGGTGCGCTAAAGTGCGTTTATACACTCGGCGTCTTCACTCTTCTGCTCCGCTACTGACGGCGAAGAAACGCCAGTATGCGTTGCATATAAGAACATATGACGATCGCACAGTCACGTCTTGCATTATTTGCATATTATTGCGTTTTATGCCGTTCTAGAGATCATCACTAAAGCCACGTTCTCAATCCGCCCTTCACTAATCTTTTTATTGATCGATCGACGAATAATGTGACAAACTGGGAAAAATCGGCGTAACGGTACGAGGTAAAGATAAGCTACAAAAACCGCAATGAGACAAAAAAATTGACCGTTCAGTATTTTTAAAGGGCTGCCAAGGTATCACACCGCCAAGGAAGGTAATAATCCATTCCCTTTTCTTCCTTTCTTTCCCCTTTCCTGACCCGCTTCCTCTTTCTCCCATTTTTTTCATTCGTCCTATTTCTTTACTTTTCCTTTTTCTTTTTCCCCTGCCCTAAATAGGAGGAATTTTTTTTCTATTCCTTACTGTCAAAAAATGGTTTTAGCTATTTTCCTTCATTTTCCCAGCCGAAAATGACAAAACTGCGACTTGAATGCTACGAGGATGAATAAGGTATGAGGCAGCAAGCAGACACCAAATCTCCCGGCCATCAACGCAGAGAGGCGGCTTGTTTCACCTATGTCGTCACAATTCGAGGACGAGCGCTTGTCCCCGGTTTATCACATTATTCTCCAAGAAGCACATTTAGCGGACTATTGTGGCATGAATGCTGTGTGTGATCGAGTTAAATACTCTTCCAATCCAGTGATGAATGCGCGCTTGATGCAGATTGTGTGAACCGATCAGAAACTGATCAGCGATCGACCGTTATATATGATGCGATTAGAATGCCGGAGTCATACAGGCTGCATTATACGTCTTACCCGTCCGTCTGTTTGTCTGTCCGTCTGTCTGTTTTTAAGCTTTTAAATCGAAAACATACAGCCAGAAAAGAACTAAAACTAAAGTAAAGGTTCGCAGGAGCAAAATTAACTAGTGTACCAAGGTTCAGCTCGAAATATCAATGATCAAAGTCCTTTAACGTCAAGAACTTTAAGAATTGTCACAGGTTTAGAAATCACAATTATTCATCTGCGGGTGGCAGATCATAAGTCAGGCGACTCAGGCGTTGACTGCGAAGTAGGTATAATTCCAATCTAGTTTATTCACCTTCAGCGACTGAAACGCTCGACAACAGAACGGACGGCCGCCAGTGTTTAAATTGTGAAAAATTAGCTGGGGAGCTAAACTTTGCGACTGTGATGAAAAATGTATGTATATAGTATCATAGCTGACCCCACATAGTTTGAAAGTGTGCTAGGGGGTTAAAAAACATTTGGGAGGTTCAACCCCCTAACCCCCGGCAATTCAAACACTGACGGCCACATATTATGTCGGCACTCGGCGCCGACATTTTTTAATCTATATAAAACTTTTGACGACTGGCTCCTAGGGGACACATTCCGAGCCTATCGATCTTCGAAAAAATGACTTGACATCATTTTGCGCGTGAGCTGATATTATAGCCTAAGCTTATTGCAAGAGTTTCAATAACGGGCAGTGACACGTATGAGTACAGTATTCGTATAAGCAGCAAACGATGATCAAAGAATTGCAGGCAATAAATGAGTTTAAGCGAATAGGTTTCTAACAACGTCTTTGGTGTGAATTGGCTACTTATCAAGCAACTGGACTAAAACAATGATTGTGTAGCTCTTAAGGCGTGTACAGAGCGAAAAAAACTACACTCGCAACTACGAAGTTCAGTTCAGTCCAACTCAATTCCGGCTTTTTTGCACACGCCTTAATTATTCCTATCATTTAAAAAACACGATAAGTTAACACGCGTTGAATCATCAACTTGACTTTTTGCCCGTATATAAAGCAATAATTGACACCCGTATCTGAGTTTTGATCCATCCATCACTTGACGTTGCCCCCGTGCACTTTGGGCATAACATCGCTGACCAGATGTTCTGCAGTCGTCGTCTGCTATGGCTCTGAGTAGTTGGCGAGCTGGGACACTAGCCAGACTCACATGAACTCAGCCTAGCCATCCCTGCGTGGCCAACGACAACCCAGCCTGCAGTGGCTGTGTAGTTGCCAGGCTGAGCTTAACTGGTGCACGGCCGCATTGCATGCTGGGTCGCGTGACAATCTGGAGCTCTTCTCGGTCTGCGTCGCGCTGCGCATGCGTCGGGAATTTGTAAAGACTTGACGACAAAATGTCGTTACCAAACGTCCGCAACGCTCTACCGACTGAAAGACCGACCGTCGCGCGTCTTACGACGTGAGTCTTATGTGCGTCTTCCGCTTACGGTGTGAATCGTCTTTGTGAGTCGACTTGAGACGCGAGCTTTATATGACGTGGGGGTCTCTTATGTCGTTGTCTTTCTGTGACGATCAACGTGCACCCAAACGTTACGAACTGATTCTTATGACTTGGGTCGTCGTCTTAAGTCGTGAGTGCAGGTCTTACGACGTGAGTCTCCCCTCCCCTGGGACGACTTTTCCTGACTGCGTCGCCCGCCGAAAAATTGACCGGAATCGAATCGCAAAATAAGATGATTATTCAGATACGCGACGTACATAGGGTGAGGTGCTCAAGAGACCAAGAGGGAGGAGGGGGAGAAAGGGAGGGTGGGGCGTTAAGACGCGACGAGTGGAAGAACTGGAGAGGCAAAGTGCGTAGAGTAATCGGTAATCTTTGCACTGGTCGCACATCGGTCGCACTAAGCACGGCAGCCCTCATTGCATGTAGTACGCGCGCGATTATCGGTAACAGTTCTGGAGGCAGCTATAGATCTTTAGTTCTAGCAGGGAGATTTCAATGTCTCATTAACGGTGCGACATTGTATCAGTCGTTAGTATCTGTAGGCCATACCGGGTGGCGCTAAAAACGTCCCGAAATTTGCGTAATTATAACGGCGCGCATACTTTATGGAGATGAATTTCCCTTCACGCATTTGTAGACCAATGTGTACTCGTACTCAGTTATAAATTTCAGTGACTTCACTAATGACACCACTGAATGCCGCTTAATGACGTAAGACAAGTTAAAAATCCAATTATGTAAAGAGAACATTCTATCATACCGCATCAAAGCAACTCAAAATTTTCTTCAACACAACACGCCAGATTTTATCAGCTCACAAGAATGGACATTCAACAGATTTGCTTTATGGCGTGTGACGCTATTTTGTTTGTACCACGGCTAATACAGAAGTGTTTTAGGCAAAAATGCCTACACATATTCGGAGATGTTTGATCGTTACATATATGCTTTTGCACTGATTCATTTCGACCACTCGGCTGAATAATGGATGCGAATGTTCTGGACGTTGGTTTTGCGCCACCCGGTATAAACGACTGTATACGGTTTTCGCGCACAGTATTGGTCAGTCTTTTTTTGTTCGAGATTCGAACTCGTCTCGTGGACCGAAACACGTACTGTTTATTTTGGTTAGTTTAGTTTTTAGTTAACTCTGCTTCACATCACGATATAATCATTCTGCTAAGCTGCGCGTTTGGCGTAGAATTAACGGTGATCAATTAACGCCTACACTCTGCACATCAAGTCTACTGTCTTCAAAGTCAGTCTGAACACTTCCGGGTCAGTGCTTTAAAGCTTGTAACTTTAAAAATACTGATCTAATTTGCCCCGAATTTGTCATAAATCAACGACATTATTTCCTTCGGGCGTCACGTCAGCACTTCTAAAGTTCGCGTGCCGCAAAACTAAATACATGTAAATGGCCTGTTTTTGAACGATGTCTACCGACTGCAGCGTTGGGAATTTTGGCCAAGTATCGCTCTGAAATGTCTCTTACTCTTTATTGTTCAGTACCGATATGACCTTGTGAGAATACACAGAACATACCGTAGTGCAGCGCAGATGACCGGTTGATGAGCGATGAAGTTTCCAGTAAACCAGCAATCCACAACAACCAAGACACAGGCGACATTGCTGCAATATGTTTCTAGCCGTCGCACGTGTGAATGCGTCTTAATGTACAGTTGCTGCAGCTGCCATTACTGCTGACGACAATTAAACTGATGACGACGATAAGGCCTATAGTTTTAATAAACGTTTTCAAAAGTTTTATTCTTTTTCATTTATTTCAATATTTTTTCTGTATCTTTACAGTGAACGGTCAACATAAAAATAACAGTGATTTAACCCAAATTATGTGCAAAAATCGAAGTGCCATCACTAACTTAAAAGAGTATATTTTGTATTCCGATGTGTCAGTTTTTTTCATAACTGAAATTTTATGTATGTGATAAAGTTGTATCTCCGAAGCAACCGCAGATTTAGCCAATCCATGGAGTCAAAACACGAAGTTCTTTATTAGCCTTTTTACTTATTTTTTGCACAAAAACGTATTTTAAAACTTTTTTTCTACTAAAGTTTGCCCCTAACTTTATTACATCTATGATGATGCAGATCCTTGAGAATCAGCTTCTCCTTGCAGCTATTCGGCCTACCTCCCAGTTCTGCTGCTGCAACTGCTGCTGCTGACACCAGAGCGACTGGTCACCAGTTGTCTATAGACCCGTCATTATACCAATAAATGTACAAAACATTAGTTTATACACTTGTTAACGGCAACATTTAAGGACTTGCACATCGAAAACAGCAAAAATTACAAAAGGTGATATTGCCCGCATCACACTGACTGTGTGTCAATGTGCTGCTGAATAATATCACCTTT
>Ga0209367_1004866_pt1 | contig 18616 bp, 15 predicted proteins | sample WorMetLIZISLAND2_FD_187412 | JGI IMG/M metagenome (GOLD analysis project Ga0209367, IMG submission 187412) | Marine gutless worms symbiont microbial communities from Max Planck institute for Marine Microbiology, Germany - Olavius geniculatus... ... | reverse complement strand
AAAAAATTCAAACATCACCATTACACAATGTCAGAAGAACTTTGCTGACTGTGTAATGGTAAAGTTTGAATTTTTTAAATTGTGATTTGTGCTGTTTTATATCTACAACCACGATGTCACCTTTACGTTGTATATAAACTGAACAGTTTTTTACATAAATTAATTATAATAATTAACCTATTAGTTGTCCAATCAGAATCCTCCATAAACACAAACAGGCCTACACTCAGCTTTTGTTAAAGATCCATGGCCACAGTCAAACTCACTCATGCAATTTAGGTAGATTTAAATTAGACATCTAACCTTGCATATATAATATGCTGATTTAAGCTTCATAAATATATGAAATTAATGTGCAACTTCAAACGAAATGTGGCATTAGGTTACGTTAGGTGAAAAATTCTAATTTACCAGTTCCCAGGTAACATCATGAGCCTAGCCTAAAGACATCATGAATATTAATGGCCTAGCTGTAACATCATCAGTCTAGGCTAGGCCATTAATATTCATGATGTTTATTGGCTAGCGAGATGACGTCACCGGGGGCGCCTACATCCCAATATGGCGATGCGTTTTCTACTTGATTGTCGTAGATCATCGATTTCAAAGGTAAATTTCTCCATGTTGGCAAAACGCTGGGTGCTGAGCCTGATATTACTGTCAAAATTATCAGGACATTATGCAATTTTAGGAAAATGGATAAAATATATACGTTAATTTTGGTGTCCATGAACCTTTAAGCCAACCAATTTCTAAAGTTAAACGACACCAATAATAAGCTACATTAATTCATCGTGTTAAAACCTTTATTTTGATTAGCTTGTTGAGATTTTGCGGTTAAATTTGTTAGAACAACTGTTCACCACTAGATTTCACAGTACGATAATCCACATCACTCAAACACAATCACGGAATCACCAGAACAAACATTTTATCTACCATTGGAATCCTCTGTCACCCCCTGGCTTCCCACCACAGCTTCTCAGACTTGATTATTTGACTCTTGACACTTTAAAAATTAACCTACTTACTTACTACTAAAAATTGCTGCGACATGTTTCCACAAACAAAAGCAACATAACTGAATGTATCTCCCTTTATGCCACTTCTGTAATGGTTAAAAAAATTCATAAATCTCACATCATTACTCCATTTAGCACCTACTACTTGTGTGCCTGAAGGGTACTTGTATGTGACAATTAAGATACAAAATTTGTCACTAAATCTGAGTATATATATAATTATATATTATAGTAATAGAAATTCATTACAAACAGTTAATCACCGCTGTCATTAAACTCTCAGATAATATTCCTTCTACAACAGAATTACAAACGTATGGAATTCAAGTTAATTCTTTGCTGGTAGAAACATGTAGGAATTTAAATAATAACTGCTATCAGAAAGCAAAAATAACAGAAACTAGAAGCAGCAGTAGTTTTGTCGGTTAAGTTAGCTTAGGTTTTTGCACAACCAACCATTCACGATGTCGGCTTAGAAGTCTTCTGACACTGCCCATAGTTTTTAGCCAACCGTACTTTAGTAACAATCGAGTTATTGGCATGGTTGTCGTCCATCCATCCGCCCATCTGTCTGTCCGTCACGAATGTACTGTGGCTAAACGGTGCAAGATAGGGCCTAAGTTGCTATTGATCACTTATAGAAAGTGGCATACGCCCTATCAGATTAGATGGAAATCACTGACCTTGGATGACCTTGAAGGCTGTTACATGCTATTGCAGCTGAATGGTGCAAGATAGGGCCTAAGTTGCTATTGATCACTAATAGGAAGTCGCATGAAATGAAAATCATCGACCTTGGATGACCTTGAAAGTCACTCACAACCAGTATAGTTAGCTATCCTAGCGACAGCTGGGCTTCTTGTCAATTATGCTGTGTTTACCCAGTTTGACATACCTGGGATAAATTAGTTGTTGGAATAAAATTAGCCTCATCCAGGTCTAGCTGTGCTAGGCCATCAGCTGCAAAAATAACAAATGATAATGACAGAAAAATGATGATAAATGGTATAAACTGTACATCAAAAAGTACAATCTTCCATTAAGCAATCATTAATGCAGTAATTAAGTAATAAAATGTCTCACTGTGCATACCATTTAATTAAAGTTTACATATTTATTTACATAAAGCTCTGAAATGGTTGACTTACATGTTACAGTATAATGTCTGATACTACGACTGCTGGCATACTTAGTTAGATGAAGGCACTGGCTCTTAGTACAAGTGACTGACACTGACCAAGTGAGTGAGTGAGTAGGGTTTACCATCCTACCTGACACAGTAGAGGTCATTTCAGAGAAGGCCTTTACAGGCAGAATGCACACAAACACATAATAATGGAACAGTAATTTTGACCTTGACAATAAAGAAACAGAAAGTTTAACCTTTACAGAAACACAAAACATGAGAACCTAAAATTGTAAGAACTCCATCATACGCGTACATATGTAATTAACATAATGGTAGTTCTAATAATCTTCCCTGTTATCCTCCAGACAGTCATCAACCTCAACTCATAATTTATTTCCAAACAATGCAATATAGTTATAACTGACAAATTATGATAATGCATATAAGAGTGACATGTAAACTAATCGAAGATATGCGAATCCTGAAATTTTTGAAAATTCCCGTCAGTCCATGTCCGTACTGAATAGGCCTAGGCCTCAGTCATTAGTATGCAAAATAGGCCACTACGCCGAGGCCTATAGCAGATTACAATTTACTGGTTACAGTGCTACTGCTACTATGCTATGCACATCTCAACACACATCACTTTTTTCTGTTTTTAACTTTTATTAGAAAAATATACACTCGTCAATGAAAAGGATCTGCATCAATCCGCATCAGCAAAAAATCCTGCAGATATGCATCTGCGGACTGACACATCAGCAGTGCACACATCTCCGATACTAACTGTAGACTATTTTTGTCCAATTTGTACACTTCATGCTGAGATAAATTACCTGCAGATCTGAACTCACTATCAACAAATGACTGATTAACAGCACATCCTTCAAAAACACTGGAAGCCATGATAATATCTGAAAATGACAAGAAAAACACAATACACAAAGCAACACAAAAAACACAAAGAGACAAAATATAAGAATTTGCACCAACAGGCTATTAAACAATGTATAAGCAATGTCACTACATCCTGGACTTATATATCTCTCGTATAATTATTCCAGTTTTGAAAACTATTGCGTTTCACTTGGATTAAGGGGCGTGTCCTTGTCAAAGCGTACTAGCGTAGTGCGCGTTAATGTATATTTCGGCAATAATAGCAAAAACAAGAAATTACTAAACCTGCTAATATTTAGCATTACATCGTACGGTTATGTTCCGTGTATCACAATATGAATAAAAACACCGAAAACTACAATCAGATGAGATAACCACAAATCCAAAACAAGCGCCTGTCTTGATTTGTACACAACAGTACAGTCGATAATGACAAGAAGTAGGAAACTTCAAAATAAGTAAATGAGTAAAACACAAAATGTAGTTTATTTATTTTCGCTTATATAATTAAAATATACACATTATTTTTTTAAATAAAAATAACATTTTATTACATATATATAGTTATAATATACAAACTTTTTAGTGGCTTCGGTGAATTCGGTGAAATTGTTTCAGTTGCTGTGCTACTCTCTTGTTTGTGTATTTAGCTTAGGAAGGCTACTGTAAGTGCTCTATGAGCCTGGTATGTCTTGCCAACTGTATTTTTGTGTCAACCTTGTGCACTATGTTATGGTTTTGCTAGCAAATAAATGATGATGATGATGATGATGAAACAGTAACCATTTTTTCACTTGTTGACAACTAATGAAACCCATTCGCTTTATGTCAACATCCGCTAACTAGAAGGTCAAGGTCGCATGTAGTAATCGTAATGTAAGTTTGACATATAATAATAAAAGTACATAAAATTATTTTGGTAATGCTTTCTTTCAGCAGATTGACACATGCTATTTGCGGGAAACTGAATGCAGTTTATCTGGAAAGATATTTTCAGAAGGTTGTCATGCAGTTGTTTACTGTTACTGTGTGGCTGCAGGTGTCTGGCTTTTACGCCCCTTTGCCGGTTCGCCCCCTGGCTTGTTCGCCCTCTGGCTGATTCGTCCTAAGTATTGACTTAGTGCTGTGGATGGCATAGATGGTAGGCTGAAATACTGTCTGAATTGATTGGTTGATTGATTGATTTATAAGTTTGACTGACTGACTGATGAGTATATTATTCTCAGTGACAGTTCATACGCAGTCGTCGGCCCACGAGTCTAGAACAGTTTGCCGGCTGCACTGCAAACCGTAGAGGACTACGAATGGTTCAAAGCGCAACTAAAGACACATTTGTTTGATTGATTGAGATTGCGGTGCCTAGTGACTTTTGTTTTTAGGTGCTGTGTATAAATACACTTTATTATTATTTTTTAGCTCTCGGTACTCCATTCCCGAGGGAGCGTAAAAATTAACTTATTATTATTATTTATCATGAGTGTTGTTTTTCACCAAACGTCAGCCACAAAGTTGGATAAAACAGAATATTTGTGTAATAATTGTGGGCATTTACAATCTGAGCACATGGTACTGTTGCACATTAGTGATATGGTGTTGTTGAAACTTTTGAACACCTATGAAAAGCTGAAAGCTACAACGAAACAAAACTTGGTATGACACTGTTGCTTCCATGTCATATGACCCTGACTGTGAGTCCAGTGTGTCTAACAAGTTCTGGACGTCTGAATTTGAATCTTTGGGAGTACACGTCAGAGTTTTAAGTTCCGAAAATAAGGTCTCTTTGAACGTTGACTAAAGCTGTACATTTTTGTACTGCATTGTTGTCAAGTGTACCAGTGCTTATAGTTACTGAACTGAAGGCCACACCATGGTTTGTTCTTCAATACAGATTGGAGAATGTTCCACAATCAGTCGCCGGTGTCTTGTAGCACATCGTCACAAACAACATGCTGCAGTGAACAACTTAAGGCTGGCAAGACTTCGGTTGAGTAAAACTGTCATTGTGTTGGCTTGCACCGGAACAGTCGGTGGTCTGTATTATTACAGCTCACTGGACCGACAGAGTCGCCGAAAACTTCATGCTACTGCCGATGGTGTGATAAGATTCTTAAGGTACCGATTGTTGCAAAACTATTGATGACTACCATTCACGGTGTTTATTTGTTAAAAATAGGCCTAACTAGTTTTCTGTGGTCACTGCTGAGTTATCTAGTGATACTGTGATATATGATAAATGATATATGGTGGGCTAAGTACTCTTTTTTCAGTTTTGGCATTTTGATGTAATAACTTTCTTATGATTTTAGCTCTAGATTTCCTAGCATTTTCTAGAGTGTGTTCATTGTTCTCATGTGCTATGCATATTTCAACAGGTCATTGATAATTGGAGTTATTATTTCTGTTGACTACAAGATATCTCTGTGGGGACTAAATGAGGTCTGTAAATTAATATATATATTTTTGTCACTTCTTGTGTGTACCGGTACTGAATTTGTTCAGTTACTGACAACATGCTAACAAATGTGTAAACATGTTAAGGAATGAATTGTGGTTTTTTAAATTAATTTTAATGAATTGACAAAAATTACCTTGCAGGTAGCTGCTTGCCTGAACCTGTGTATTTAGCATTTCAGTAAGTGGCAATAGAATGAACTAGCTTGCCACCTTTTGTTTGTGAGCTCTAGCAGTAGCTACGCTTTTATTGATGTTTTCCAAACATTTGTTGCTGGTGCATTTTTGGTCAGAGGTCAAGTGACTAGGTTTTGAAGTCAAAAAGTCAAGGTTGCAGTTGACCTCATATGCTAAAAAGTGTGCGGAGGTATGCAGAGTTAAATGCTGTGTATAGAATTCTTAGGGTACTGCCTAATTTTGCATTGTTTTGGTATGGTGAAGAACTCGTTATTATTTTCGGGGTCAAAAGGTCATCAGTCGAGGTCATGGCTTAAAAGATTAGGCTGAAAAAGAGGGAAGCATGAGGTATCAAGTTTTAACTATCGAGTTTTGTGTTTTTTCAGGAATCGGCCGAGTGGGAACAGACAGCCAGCCAGGTACATCAGAGGACTGCCGATCGTATACTTGACGGCTGTCTCAAGAATGGGGGTCTTTACATCAAGCTGGGTCAGGGGCTTGTCTCCTTTAATCACATCTTACCAAAAGAGTATCTCAACACTCTGGAAGTTTTGTACGATAAAGCACCGGCCCGAAGAAGAAATGAGGTAGATTCATTGATTAGTCTTCTGAACAGTTTAATAAATACAAGTCATTGATAAAATTAAGTCAGTTCATAAATTATTAATCAGTCAATAGCTGAGCGGTTGAATTGTTTATGTTGTATTTTGGAGCTTGATTAGTGTTGTTGGGTGTGAGGGATTGTTTAACACACGGATTGTGCTTAGTGTTTATTTTATAGTACTGCTAGGCAAACTGTTGACATGATTATTTGTAAATGCTCTAATAAACGTTTTTATCACTGTAGATGTTTTGGACGAAAAGTTGATTTTCAGTTAGTTAGTTTGCCTGGAAACGTTAGTTTTCGGGAGGACTTAAGTTTTACCCCCGATGTTTTTAAATTTTTTTCAATGAGAGATCTCCGAGATGCGTGGGCAGACCGGCGTAAAATTTTGCACGGTGGTCAGTACTAGGCCCATTTTTATAATGTCGGTCCAAAATTTTGGGGGCCTTTCCCAAATAAATTTTAGGGGCCAAAAACATGCAAAATTTAGCCCGATTTCGGGCAACTTCGAAGTTGGCAGTGAATATCTCTGGAACGGATGAAGATATTTACAATCGGACAAATATTTTATCTACCGCGATTTTTCCTGCATTAGGCAAAACAAGTCCGATGAAGTTTGGTCCAGTAACCTTGGAGATCTCGATGTGAAATCGTACTCACCTAAAGCGCCTTTGTCAGAAGACTATATTTCAGCCCCTAGGGGGTGCTGCAACTCCACATTTTTACACACACTAGAGAATCACCAAGTCTTACTAGTGCACCCTCCACCAGGGATGGGGCCTCCCTTACAACTTTTTTCAAAGGGGAGTCAAAAATTGGCTTAAAATGTAGCATATTAGCTGCAAGAACTTTGGAGCCAAGGGGAATAGCTTTATGAGACTTTGCCACGTGATGTGCTGCTAGATGGGGGTAATAACCCGGGTACAACTTTTAGGGGGCACCACTCCCTTAAAATTTGGGAGTGCAAAAAAAACGTCTAAAATTTAGTATGTTTTACGACAACTTTCGAGTTTGACTGCAAATATCTCTGAACTGGATAGAGATGTCGACAAGCGGTAAACGGCGTTATCAAGTACAGTTAATTCCGCGTTGAACAAATGAAATTTGGTAAAGTTTGGTCCACTAACACCAGAGATTGTGCAGCTAATGTTTACCCACCCTAGGTCGACAGTGCGCGTTTTGCGTATGCTAATGCATTTGAGTGACGTGACTTTGCTATCGGGGGGAATTTCACCCCCCTTGAATTTTCCCCCAGTCAGACTTAGGGTGCCGGGTGGACTCACGTTGGGCTTTTCCCAAATTTCTACTTTAGTTTAGTTTAGCTAAGGATAGCTGGCCTCCGCTCTGCTGGGTTAAAAGAACATTTGTTAAAACAAACATTGAACTAGCTTAAGCAGTTGCTAAATATATATTTTTTTCAATGTTGAGAGCGTGCAACTTTGTATGTAATTTCTTTTCACAGTTACCTTGCTTGCTTATTTTGTTAATAGTTATAGCTGTATGTGTATGGGTCACACATATTCATCATTTAGCTGCTTTCAGTCACGGATGTCAGTGCTGGCAACACCCTCCACTGTTCTCTGCGTTCTGTGTTTTTTGCAGTGTCTCTCAGCATCATTCTTTGTCTTTCTGAAGTTTTCGCAAACATTGATACACGTTGGCTCTTAGCAGTTCTTTTTCAACACAGTTCATCCATTTCTTCCATGGTCTTTCTGTTGATTTTCTGCTACTTGGCTGCCGATGATAAACTCTTCTGATTCTGTCATCTCTTGTGGCTACAATGTCTCCAGGCCACTATAATCGTCTTTTTTTCTTGGTAGCTCAGAGCAGTTTTTTGTGTTGTAGCTGTATAATTGTAGAACTATTGACATATACACTGTGTTCAGTAACGAAGAATAGCAAAGGATATCTTATTTCTTACTGGTGGAATACTTGTTTCTTCCCTGTAAATTTTGTAAAAATCTTAACATTTTCGACGGAGATATAGAACAAAACTTGAGTGGGTGTTTTTTTCTGAACGCAGTGTATATGTGCAATAAAATATTTAGTCTATAGCTGTGTAATTGGGAATTATTGACGTGTTGTGTAATTGTTGTGAAGGTTGAGCAGCTGTTTCTAGAGGACTTTGGCTTGACTCCTCACGAGATGTTTGCATCGTTCACTGATGAGCCGATTGCGGCTGCAAGCTTAGCGCAAGTTCACCGGGCCACTACACACGATGGACATCAGGTCGCTGTCAAGGTAGTCAGATGTCATTATTTTTTGTTTCTTATCTTTTGTGAAGAGGGCTATGTAATAGGGTTTATCCATTTGTTATCTTTTGTTTGTTATTTGTTTCAGTTAAATTACGCATATGGGAACCATCTATGAGAGTTCACTTTTCTTGCATGCACCTTTCTAATATGTTATTGTTCAGAATTATTGTACAATTTACTACGACAAATAAATATTTTTCTACTCTGACAACAGTGATGCAAGAAATTCAAAACAGGTTCTGATGTGATTTTTTGGAAGGGATGTGCACGGCCAAACCGGGAGGATTTGGGATAGGTTCTGTTGAAAATCAGGAGTTCTTTGTGGATTCAGCATCATCAGGCATTATTCTTCGCGATTAGGTGACAGCACCATTTTCGGTGGAGTTTGAGAACTCCGGTTGTTTCTAGCATTGAAATCTTTGTTGTTTCTGTCGAGAGTGTCATCATTTGTGGTTAGAGACTGCACAAATTATTGTCTTTGGATGCACATATTTGAACCTTTTATAATCCAAGCTTACTTGTTCATTCAATTACTGCTTATTTACTGTTCATGGTTTGATATTCGATATTCATTATGCCTAGGTGCAGTATATTGATTTGAGAGACCGGTTTTCTGGTGACATTCGGACGCTAGAAATCCTGCTATCAATTATTGAATGGATGCATCCCAAGTTTGGTTTCCGGTGGGTTCTCAAGGTCAGTGCAGAAAAAAATTTTCGCTCCAAACATAGACTTGTTAAGCAAGTTAATAATATTTTACATTTGTTCACTTTTTGCAGTTTTACATGAATTTTTACAACAGAACTTTACAGTATTTTGCTCTGTTGCAATGGGTTGGTTTGTCGCAGAATTGTGCATGTCTGGTGGTGTGCACAATATATCAGGAAGTTATGAGTGGAACGCTGATGTGCTGTGAACAGAATGATTAGCTGTTGACAGATAATTGTAAATAGAATTCAGTTGAATTAGAAATAAAACTAAAACTTGATTAGCACTGGCTGGCAAGCAGTTATTACCATAACTAGAAGCAGACGTGAGATTTATTTTGCAGGTTTGTTATGCACTGTACATTTTGGTTTTGCACTGTAAATTTTTTTACTAAACATGCGGGCTTGGGTAAGAGTTTTTTGGTTTTGCTGTAGTGACGTTATTTATATTGGTTACGTTTTTTTTGCATTATGCATGTGCTGTTTAGAACCTGACAAACAAATTAGGCCTCCCCTGATTTCTCCTACAGTTAAATATTTTTTCGTGGCCAGGTTGTCTGATCTTCATTGCCCAATGCAGTGCTCTGATGCTTCTTCGGAAGGAAATCCTTGGAGACTATATCATTTTGTTAGACTCATTGAGTGATATCCATTGGTTTCTCCTCTTGAAGTTTGCTAAAGCTTCCAAGAGGTTCCATCGACCTTGAGGTCTGTCTCGGTTGCACACTGGACCCATGAAGTGGTCTAGTGCTGGGTGGCCGCTTATGGTAAAGAAGGTAAAGGTTTGTCTGATTGTCATTTGTTACATTGTAAGTAAAGTGTAGTTTTGAAAGTGCTCTCAGCATAATACTGGCTGTTCAGGACCTGAAGAACACATTAGCGCAGGAACTAGACTTTGAGCATGAAGGTCGCAATGGCGAGAGATGTGCCAGAGAACTTCGTTCCCTGAGCTACGTCCGTGTGCCAATGATCTACTGGCACAACACCAGCAAGGTTCTGTGTAATAACCCGTATAAATTCATTGAATTAGAACCTTTGTTTACTGCTTTGTTGTTTGCCATCTAGCTGTGAACATATATCGGTCGGAAGAAGATAATGGCAGTTGGTAAAATGTCAACAAATTTGAAAGTGAAGGTTGTAATCTGGCGAATTCTTATAGTGTCAGCGGGTGGCATGGTCAGTGCATCGCTCTCAGTTAACAAAATTCCTGAACGCTGGACCTGGTTTGTACTGGGACAGGTAAACAACCTTGGTGTGTGAAAACCGCCCAGGTCAACTCAGCCTGGCCATCCCTCTCTGGGGAGGCACTGGCACAGTGAGTAGGTAGTGTTAGGTACCAAATGGAAGCTACGACACGGACAGTGGACATGGTGCAGTGCGCTAGCTGTATTCGTGGTCTCGCAGTGTAAGACTGTGTCTGGCTGAAGGCTAAGGAAACGCAGATCTTTCATATGGTTCAGAAAAGACTATTTCTGCTGTTTTAATAATATTCATATTGTTTCGCAAAAAAAAGAAAAATGTGGAGTGAAGCTCCAGTGGCAAATATGCCGCTAACAGGTAAGTAAGTAAGTAAGTAAATTTAATTCATAAAGCGCACAATGTCAGCGAGAAACTCACTGAATCTGAGGCGCTGAGGTAAGGAGTGAGGCGGGCCACTAGACATGGCTAGACGTTAAAAAATAGAATGGTGGCAAGTTCTTAATTGCTAAGAGGACATCTTACAGCTGTGAGACAGAGTATTAAAACTGCTGGTAATTTGCTTTTTTTTCATTTGTTTCAGCGAGTTCTCACGGCTGAGTATGTAGATGGGTGTAAGATCAACAACGTTGCTGCCATTCAGTCAATGGGACTCTCCCTCGCTGATGTAAGTTGAACTAAGTTTTCCTACATAGACCGGTGCTCCTTGTTGGTGCTGAATTGAGCTTTTTGCTTGGATTGTCAGAGCCGGCAGTAGCCAATCGGTAGCCCCATTTCAACTGTGCACCTTTCTTTTTTTTCATCCCATCCGTTCCATGAAGCGGTTTCTTTAAAACCAGATAGAGAGTCTGAGAGAGCGCTGTGATCTCCCCCCGCTGGTGTGGCGCAGAGCCCCAGCCATAATCTCATTTTGCTGCATTGGGTGCTTTCAAAATGCATTTGGTTGCAGCATTTCTCGAACATGGAATTTTTAGAGTTTCAAATGGCAGCCCCCATCCCTTACAATAAGCGGCCTTGAACATGCCTAATGCTGGCTGCGTGGATTGTTGACTGAGAGTTTGTCTGGAAATGGGGCAGGTATTTTGCTGCTGATCTGGCTAATAGAATTGATCTGGTCTGGAAAATGCATCTTTTTTGCTTAACTTGAGAGATACTGTTGCTGTTTACGATTAATTATGTGACTTTTAAATTTTAGCTGTTTAGAAGCAGGTGCTATTCTGGCCAGTTGTTAAATCACTTATTGAAACCACCGTGTGTTTTCATACTAATTTATGCACAAGGGGACACACACACTGTGGGCCATAAAAAACGTGGCACTTTATTTTTGTCAATATCTTCACCAATTATTGACCAATTTTCAAAATTCTTTTACTGGCACACTCTGCAGACAATTTGCAATAATGTGATTATTATATAACCCACCACATAGTAAATGCGTTTCTACACTACCTTGTGAAATATGAATGTAAGCAAAAACTAACGATAATAACAAAAATTTAGGTAAATGAAAAAACACTTCAGACCAACATTGCGATGAATGATCTGTATGACACTACTAGACTGTGTTAGACCCACACAGTTTAGTGTCATACAGTACATTCACTGCAATGTTAATCTGAAGTGTTTTTTCTAAAATTTTACCAAAGTGTTTGTTTGTTATTGTCGTTATGTATGCATATTTCATTGATATTTCACAAGGTAGTGTAGAGACGCATTTATGGTCTGACCATTGTAGGATTTTTTATAGTGGTTATTATTCACTGTTTGTTGCTTAGTTGTATCCTACATGATAATGTTTCAAGTTCTGTGTCCAGCATTGCCACTGGTGTGTGCTGCAATCTTTGAGCTTATCTGTATTCTATTCAACTTTTTTTGTTACACAGGTGAATATGAAGCTTGTGGAGTGTTTTTCTTATCAATTGTTTCACACTGGCTTTGTCCACGCTGATCCGCATCCTGGCAACAGTACGTTTGTTTTTAAGTCATCTCTCTGAAATATGTACTTTTTAAATACTAAACCGCTATAGAATACGACATCACAGACACAGGTCTTTTTAAATGCTGCTACATAGCATATCCCAACGCTCCCTGACTATTTTGTAAACAACTAATTCTCTAGAAATGTTGCAGAACGTTGATAATGTTGCATATTGGACAAATGTGCATTACTGCATACTGTATTTTGTTGCGCTGTAGTGTCCGTGGCTTGGGCTTTAAGCTGTTGAAATCTTTCTCAATAACAACATTGGAAAACTAGTCTTTGAATGAGCTTAACAGTTGAAATGGATGGTGACTTATAACCTTTATTTGCTCCTATTTATGATTGCTTTTTTATCACAGCAACATCCAGCTGTAGTTGGAAATTGTTTTTAAGAAGACAACAGCGTTTGAGTTTGGAATGTACGCTGACTCTTAAGTTTTTTTGTGAATCTGTAGCTTTTGAAAAATCTCACGTTTTAGGCTGATGTGACCAAGGCTGACAAGTAAAGGTGTTGCATCTTTCCATCTCCTCCAGTGCTCGTCTTCTAGTCTAAGCGGCTGAGCTTATAGATGAATAAACTGCTGAGTTTGTGAAGCATGGCCGATGCTTGTAAAACGATTTTACTACTCTGCTTTGGCGGTGCAGATATTAATTCACTGGCTGTTGTTTGTCGACAGTTTTTGTGCGTCGAGACAAGCGTGGCAGTGCGGAGCTGATTTTACTGGACCACGGCCTCTATGACTATCTGAATGACCGAGACCGCATCAGCCTATGTCAACTGTACAAGGCTATTATACTTCATGACGACGAGCTCATGAAGCGATATTCTTTGCAGCTTGGCGTTCAAGGTGAGGACTGCCGATTGTGTATTATTATAAGATAAGTAAGTAAGTAAGTAAGTAAATAAATTTATAGAGTACACAATGTTGGCGAGGTGCCGGGATGAAGCGGGGCACTAGAGATGGCTAGAAGCTGAAAAAAGGAATGTTTTGAGATGGCGACGGAATGAAGAGCTGAACAACTACTGTGAATGTCAAAAGGGAGAGACTGTAGCTTTAAGTAGAATTATCAGATTTTAGTAATTTTTGACACGAATATTTTCGAAACAACTGGCCATCAAATGACTGTTTAATTTTCCACCGCACCCTAATGTCTGTTTCTGCACTACCTGGGGAAAACAGAACCAACAAAATACTGTATTTTTGTTCAAGGGAGCATTCTTACTTAACCAAAATAAGTCATAAAACACATTTTTCCACATTTTTGTCACTTGGGCTGACAGTTCATCCAACTGTTTGTTTAAAGTGTCAGGACCACAGGCACAGATATAATTTCTCCTTTTGTTCACAGCAGTGTCAGTGATGTTCTGCTTCAGACCATCAGTTATTTTTTTAATTCATCAACATTCCTGAAGGTCATCTAGTTGACAGTCAAACCTTGGCTGTTAGGGGCCACAGATTCGAAGATATGAAATTTATTGAAGATTTTTTGTTTATTTTAATGCACATATCGCTTGTTTTGGTTTTCCCAGGTAGTGCAGAAGCACACATTAGGTGAGGTGGGAACTAAAACAGTCGTTTGATGGGCAGTTGTGTCAAAAATATTTGCATCAAAAATTATTAAAATCTATTAATCCTTTTTCAATTTACAATCAATAATGTTGGGATGCTTTTTGACATACTTTTGTTCATTTCAATCCATATTTCGTTGGCTCATTTTTTCCCAGGTAGTGCAGAAGCAGACATTGGGTGAGATGGTGAAATGGCCAGTCATTTGATGGCCAGTTGTGCCAGAAATGTTAGTACCAAAAAGTATCAAAATTGGTAAAACCTTCTTCGAGTGACAGTCGTTAATGTTCGGGATGTTTTTTTCCGGATACAGTGTAGTAGGGGCAGCTACAGAGAAACTTCTAGAACCAAAACGTGTATGAGCATGAGGTGCAGACAACAGATTAGTGTCAGACGAGCGTAATGTATATGAGCTGGAGTGTAATGTTCAAGAACAGGATTCAGATAGGCAGGCTGAGTGTTGTGGATTGTCTTGTACGTAATGCAGACGATTCTTGAATTTGATGCACTGGTGAATGGGTAGCCAGTGGTATTGTTTGAGCTGAGCAGATGATGTTCAGCTTACAGTGCAATTTATAACAGTGAATGGACCAAACAGTTCGTTTGTTCGAGTTTACAATCAGATAACGTGTAACGTTTTATGTTATGCTGGGAATACTAAATAAGCAACCAAATTATGCCAATGGCAGCATATTTTTATACATCTAAGAAAGTTCTCTTATGACTAGCTTGCTGATGTTAGATCTTTGTGTGGTAATTATTTGCGTAATTATTTTCCGATTCGTGCTACTTATGTGATCACAAAATGTGTCGGCATTACAGACAAAGTGGAGAACTTGCAATAGCATTATGGCACTTTGCACTGCTTGCTGGGTGGTGCCAATTTGTCACTTATTTTTGTCTGCAGTATTTATGTGTACTGGTATGTTAAACCGTGGTCTTGATTGACATATGTCAGTGCTAAAATAACTTGTTCACTCTAGACAGTGGTTTAACACTTTTCTATGCTGGCTTACACTGTCATTCGGCTGGCCACATATGACAGCAGTCGCAGGTCATTGACAAATTATCTGTCTCACTGTAGACCGTACATGTTAGACATGTTATACATAGGCAGTTAGTGTAATCTTGGATTAGTTAGAAAGCAGTATTTATTACAAGGGGCATTCAAAAAGTTTTGCAAGTCGATATGTTAGACTGAAAAACTTTTCAAAATCTATACACCGATAAAATGCATATTTCTCATGAATCCATGTAAGCTTAAAGCGGACGTGACGTCATTGTGACTTATGACGTCATAAAGCGTTTTATATCGGTCCCTCCAGCCATGCCCACCACAGACTTGAGCCATTAATTGTTTGGATAGCCGACACCACAGGGAAAATTTTTCAAATTTAGAAAAATATATTAGTTGCTGTAAGTGAGATCTCTACTGTATGTAGGGTGATCTTATTGTACGAAGCCAAAGTCACAAACAGCTTGCTGGGTAATTGTAACTTTGGGACTGGACTGCAGTGCCGGATTTAGGGGAAGATCTGCGGGCCTCGCTCTTAGGCCACCGCAGACCAGGGCTCCCAATGTCATACGTTGCAAACTTTGTTTAATTTCGTACAAAGACGATGGATATCGCTAACGGTTAACTTTTAATAAACTTTTCCGACAACGTCAAATCTTAATGAGCCATCATAATTGATAGAAGCATTCTTATTTGTAGCTGGTGCAGATTTCGGCTACTAAATATTTATAATTACAAATGAGGAATTCATGGACGTAATTGTCAGGGCTCTCATAAAATCACATGTCTCAAGGTTTCATATTGGAAAATCCGGCTGTAGGCTGGAGAAATGGCGTGCAACAGCTAGCTCATTTTTACGCTGTTCGCGCTAGCACTCCAAATCGTTCTTGTTTAATGCTCTATGACGTCATACATTATAATGACGTCGCATCTGTTTTAATCTCATGTGTGTTCGGAAGAAATGTACGTTTTATTGGTGTATAAATTTTAACAGGTTTTTTAGTCTAACATATCGACTTGCAACACTTTCTGAACGCCCTTCGTACTGAGGTGTGTACATGTGTGCTGAATTGTCAGACTATCAGGTATTCTGTGAGATACTGGTCCAGCGGCCTGTTACTCGTTCAACGATCTATCTTCCCAGTCGTATGACGGCCGCAGATCTTGAGTATATGCAGGTTATGGCTCAGCAACATTTTGACAAGATCATGGCCGTTCTAAAAGACATGCCTCGCCCTATGCTGCTCATTATCAGGTCCACTAGCAGCATTTTAGCTTGCAAAATTTTAACAGCTGTCAGTACTGAAATAAACATTATTCTTTTTTTCAGTTTATTATAATTACTTCTGCCAGCTGCTTCTGTCTCTAGCTTTTCTGTTGATTGTGTTATAATCTTTTTTTGGTGCTATCACTTAGTATTTGTAGCATTTGCCGTCTTGTTGCTATGCCCATAAGGATGGCATTTCAATGCGTATTGAATTATTTTTCACTACTCCCTTTTCGAGTGTTTGTTTGCATTGGTATCATTTTTGTGATTTTTTTGTTCTTGTATGTTTTTGGTTGTGACAAAATAATTACTTCATTTATTATCAAACATGTTTCTGTTGTTTAGGAATTTAAACACGGTTCGTGCTATTAGTCGAGAACATGAACATCCAGTTGATAGGTACTCTGTTATGGCTAAATGGTATGCTGCTTGCAATTATTATTGTAAGTTTCATTTTATCAATTATATTAGAGATTGTGAAGATTATTTTGGCTACTTGTCAGCAGCCTTTCTGCCAGAATTCTGTCTGGTACACAACTTATTGTGCATATTATATATGATAGCTTTTCCTCAAAAATTGTGCAAAATGCACTGATAGTTTTACCAGTGATTTGGAGATATGTCACACTTGCATATCTGAAATGATATACCGGTAGTGGTGCGTGAGATAGTGATGATTCGATATTAGGATTTCAGGTTTGGTACGATATCGATACAATATTTTGAAAATATTGCAATTTCGATATCAATATTTTTGAAATGATAAGTATGTAAATCTTATACAAGCACAAGAACAAGATGTGAATGTTTGGCCAGGCAGTTTGCTTTGCGTAGATACAAAAATGTGTCAGTGAACTTAACAATTAACCATAGACTGACATAAGTATCGTTAAATTACAACACTATAGTTAGTTTGCTTTAGTTAGTTTGTCATTTTCTATATTTATTCTCATTATTTTGGTAATGCAGTAATAAAAACATAAACTTCCGGCGTAAAATATTGCAATATATCGAAAGTATCATGATATATAAAAGATATCATGATATATCGAAAAATTTGATATTTTTTCGACGATACAATGTGATACGATATATCGATGTTGAAAACAATATATCGATATTTTTAATATATCGAATCTTCACTAGCGTGAGGTTAAACGAAGAACTAATGTTAGGATGACATTTGAGATCATGTTGAAATTGTGCGGTTGCTGGTGTTGTGGCCATCATTGACCTTTTAAAGATTTTTTTGGTCTGTTGGAAATACTGTTTGACTTGAGACTGATTTTACGGATATCTGGACTTGCTTGCAGCTTTTTTATTTCTGTTTTTTACAGTTTTAGCTATCATTCTTTCTTTTTTTTTAGTTTTTCTGTTCTGAAACAGTTTACAAGCTAAATATTTTTTTCGTGTTTCACATTATAACTTGCAATTATTTTAGTTTCTCTCATTTTATTTTTATTTCAAACATTTTAGTTTTTTTTGTTTTTGTGCTTGATCAAACTTGTCTGCAAGTTTTTAGGTGCAAATTTCTATCGTGTCATATTTACGTTTCTGGGAGATAGATGATATTATAATGATAAGCACCTTGGTAGCATAACACTTAGGAGGTTGTTGTGAGTTTTTTCCAGTTGGATCGCTATCAAGCGGTTTCTACATGGACGATTGTCTGTCTTTGTATGCGTAGGGCTATTTCTGGTGTGTACGAGGGCAAGTTGAAGCTTTCAAATCAGATTCGTCTTCTGGATCGGCTCAGAGCTTATCTTGAACAAATTCTATTTGACTGTCGACTTCGGTGAGCGTGTCTGTACATGTATTTATAATTATTATGAACTGTATATATTTGACGGAGCTACCATGATACTGTTTGACTGAAAGGAAGGCTAGAGGCCCATGCTAACATTCAAAGTAAGTAAGTAAATTTTTGTAGTGCACAGTATCATCTAATCCGAGAATGTATAAATGTTGTATAATTTCTGCTTCATAATTCTTTGGCTTGATGGCCCCATGATTAAGGCAATGGATTTGTGATTGAAAGATCATGGTTTGACTCCTGGCTGATGTGTTACCAGGTAATAACCCGGGCAAATTGTGTTATCATCATAACTACTTTTTCCAGTTCTTCTTCCGATCCAATCTATGCCCAACACAAGTGGCAACTCAAGACCTATGGGATGACCCAGATGCGGTGGTTGATTTTTTTCAAACTCGACGACAGCTGACGAAAGAGGAGCTGTAGGCTATAACAACAACAACTAGTTGTGGTCGTCGTGGAGTAGTAGTAGTAATGTCAAGTTATAGTTACCTCCGCCAAGGAGGTTATGTTTTTGCCGGTTTTTGTTTGTT
>Ga0209367_1004862_pt1 | contig 18620 bp, 15 predicted proteins | sample WorMetLIZISLAND2_FD_187412 | JGI IMG/M metagenome (GOLD analysis project Ga0209367, IMG submission 187412) | Marine gutless worms symbiont microbial communities from Max Planck institute for Marine Microbiology, Germany - Olavius geniculatus... ... | reverse complement strand
TTGCGATATCTGGAAAATTACGCATTCGATCAACACGAAATTTGAAGGGAAATTTCAGGTGCACAAATGGACTTCGTGGGTGGTCCAGCATTACAAAATTATAATTCAAAATGGCGGCGGCCGCCATCTTGGGATTTTGCGCAAACAACAACAACTCATCCGCCAATTAACATAGATTAATTAAATTTTGCAGTAGTTGCTACCATAAGTAGATCGTGTGACCAAAATCGATAAAAATAATAAATTTTGAATTCCGTTTATCGCTCATAACTTAGTCGCTATTGCACATGCTTGCACGAAATTTCATAAGCGAGCTAAGTTTGACGTTCTACATGTAGTTATGCCATAAAATCGAACAAAAATGAAATTTAACATGGCCACCATTTTTTTGTTTTTGCACAAAGCATAACAAATCAGCTGCCGACTGAAAAAAAATAGGTCAGTTGAACAGAATCGAGAAAAGTAGTAAATTTAAGATGGCAGCGGTCACCATTTTAAATGTCGTTCATCACTTATAACTGCTTTTTCACCCATCTGCACGAAATTTGGTCAATGTAGACTAAATTTGAGGTCCCACATACAGGTTTGTCATTATATTAAACAAGTAGCAAAATTTAAGATACTGGAGGTAGTAGTAGTAGTTGTTGTTGTTATTGTTGTGTACAAAGTAGGCCCTAACTGTTTAGTGACCTTTCAAACTTTAATAAAACCGCAAATATTATATATAAAAAAACTGCAAACAATTCATTTAATGTTGTATAAGCGCTGATGTAAAACGGCAAAAATCAAAACGTATAAGTACGAACCATATGCATTAACTTAGACATTTATATCCGGTTACTGAGAACAGATTAAATGTCTAAGCTAATACATTACTTCGTGCTTATACTTTTTGGATTTTATGAAATAAGCCTAATTTCGGTGCTCCTTTAAACGGTTTTTATAATACGACGCTTCGCAAAAGGTCATTGTGTAAAAATGTCTAAAATAATGATACTTTACCCAGTATTTTATTCCAAATTCCGGACTGAAGTTATTGGTATTTCGTCACTCCTCAGACGTGCGAGCGTCAATGTTAATTGCCTCAAGTTCACGACGTTTTGTTAAAGCCACGTGTCCGTCGTGTCGGAGAAAATGCAGTGCCAGTTTGCTTAATAGGCCTATGTGCCTTCGTTTTACCATAAATTTTGATAATTCTGTATCGACCCACAGGAGACAAAATGTTTTATTTGCTCGTTTGGTCATATATTGTTGTTGATCAGCGTGGCGCTACCGGTCGGCGCTGCCGTCACTGTTCAACGAGTCTCCTTCGCACTACGAGTTCCACCATTCCAACTACACCGGCCGTGGAGACCGCACCAGGGACTCCGCGTGCGCGTTCGCTCAGGGACTTTGGGGCACTTGCGGTACGTGCGCTCTGCCATCTGATGTTGCCTAGGCCTACCTATGTGACCAACAAAAGTAGTGCACACTGAATTTTTTGACAAATTAATTCCATTGAATTAATTCCATTTTTGTGTAAGACGACGTTCCAAAACTGACTTCTGTATTCAGATGACGTTAAAATTTAGTATTGCAAATTAAGTTATACCGATAAACCAGTTTGTTCGTTTTCATCAGTTTTTAATAGGCTATTAGTTCTTATACTCGTCATAATTAGCCACGCTAAGGGTTCGGATACGGAATTTGTTAGTTGATCGCGATTTTTTTGTGCTGCGCTTCTGTGACTTGTGTTTCGACGCATTCATTGCAGAAGGCGTCACTATGATTGAAAACAAACGTCCTGATTGGCTGCTTCAGTATTACAAGCACTGTCAGAAACTTATAAAGGTTGGCAGTTAAGTTATCAGTGTGTCTTATACCATATAATTTTACAATATTGCACAGTATTAGCTGTTTTTTATTAAGCCTATTAATCACTTCACAGTCTTTATTTAGACTGTGAAGTGATTAACGGGCTTAATAAAAAACAGCTAAAACTGTGCACTTCTATAACGACTTGCGTTGTGAACGTGATTAGCGTCTTGTTTTCGTGTCTCAGACCGTTTCCGCGTGTTCTGGCCGGCTAACGGCATGTTCAATTGGACGTTCGATTGATGACTGATTGATTTTTTTTATTATGTTTGGCAGCAGATACATAAACACACATTTTTATTCACCATCTTCGGTAGACAAGAAAGAAACAAGGAATAAACAAGGAGATAATGAAACTTAACTAGAAGTTAACTAAGACTTAACTAAAATGTAATATAATGTCCATAGTCAGAACTCAGTTGATGCAGCAAGACAGCAGAGATGACATAAAAAGTTATTACACTGGCTGAACCGTGACAAAAAAATTTCTTTTACGTCTACAAATTGCATCAGCTGCAGGTAAACTATAGTGCATAAAAATTCACGATAAAACACGATACACAATCGCCAAATACAACTAAAGGTCAATAAAATCGTCATCATAATCGTCATCAACGTTCATAGGAAAAGTGCGCAATGCAAATATAAAAAAAAACGATTTCTTGAATTTCTCAGTATGTGCAAAAGAAATGCAATATTGCGAGGGTATTCTAAGTCAAGAAAATATATTTTGATTCCGTTTTTGAGGAACGAGATGATGGATACAGATAAAAACAGAGATTTTCTACAGAAGTTCCAATCTACATTAAAGCAAACTGGAAGTGGTCATCAAGTAGTAGCTGATGCCTTTCTGCAGACTCACACATCGTACATCGTTAACAGCTAGCAGTGACGGATTCAAGGATTGGTGGACGCTAGGTGTAGTGCCTTTGATGTCCAAAAGGACAGCAGGTATAGTTGACGGCGGAGGGCGTCGGACGGGGGCGAAAACGTAGTCTTTGAGTCCAAGATCGTGGTCTCGACTATCGAGTAGCTGCAAGTACAACAGAGATAAAGTTTTGGTCTTGGTGTTGGTCTTGAAACAAATATATTGTTCTTGGTTCTGACCAGAACCGTTGACAATTTCAAGACTTATTTGTTGCTTATTTGGCTTTTTTATGAAGTATCTTTATACTAGATAACTAGTTACGGAGTCAAAGTAATAATTATGTTTATGTGGTTTCCTTTGGCATTAAGTATAGCACGCATTGCGTACTCTGTGCAAAATGTGTGAATTGTGAGAAAAAGTGTTCGTAATACTTAAACACCAAAGTTCACGTTTGGTTTCTAAATGAGGCCCCCTCCACCACCCCGCCGTCACTATACATACCGTCCCAACCCAGGAAACAATGGAACTATACCTACTGTCCCACTACCAATTCAAGGGGGGCGGGGGGCGGCCGCTCCCCCTATTGACTGGATGCACCTTAAAACAAGGGAAAATTTTGTATTAAAATGCATGATTATTGGATAAAATTTTCAAAAATTTTCTTGGGAGGGGGCCTACCCCTACCATTCCGCTCCCTATTCCAAACTTATGGATCCTTCACTGACAGCTAGTTTTAGTAACAGTTCTAGTGCGAAAAAGTCACAGTCATTTCACAATAATCGACGATTAGTGGTTGTTCAATATTTATCAAAAAAAATTTCTTAATTTAAAATTTATAAAAAAAAATTTTTTAAACGTTAAAACGTTAAAAACGTAACGTCTCTCACTTCTACATTTTAACTAACTTTGTAAAGTGTATTTTTATAGATGTTTTAAATCGCAGTATCAGAGATTATATTTTAGCTTGCGATTTTATTGACATATGAGTCGCCTCAATCGTTTGTCGTGTGTTCTAATAATTTTAATAATTATTTTATATTAATTGTTACGATGAGAGCAACAGTCAATCGGTGATGGATACGACGACCACTATAGGAAGTTGCGGTCGCCGGTTTTTATAGTGGACAATGATCGTGATTCGTGATGACTAAATATCATACATTTTCAGCCGCTTATCGCTGCGGTTCGTGCGTTATCAGTCATACGCAGCATTGCGCTGTGCGTAAGCCGCAGTTGATCCGCTTGGCTTTGAACAATCATTAATCTGGAGTCGCCTTATCGCCACGTATCAGATAGAGCAGGCTTGCTGGCTGGCCAGGGCGGTACCCATGTGAAACGGCGCAGGATTAGCGCAGAGATAGATGCAACGGCAAGAAGAGTGACGTCGCAGGACTCAACCGAACTACTGCTGCTGCTGTTGTCTTCTGCCTTACGTCACCGCATTGAGGCATCGCTTACACAAACCACACAGATTACAGTCGCATTGTTTGAATCGGCTTGGCAAAATATAATTTTTTTGTATGATTTAAAAAAAAAATTTTATTTAGTGTAGTTTTAATTCGACGCGTAAGTAAGTAGTTTATTATTATTAGTTTACTTCTCTGTTTGTCCGCCTGTCTTTGTGTGTTTGCTACCAAAGTATTTCGGTGAACAAAGATTGATATATTGTTCATACCAGACGTACGTGTACAGTACACAGTAGAGAAGGTTGCCGAACATCTGTTGTTTCAGATGATACACTCGCTAAAGGCTAAAAATGGTGAACCAGAAAGATTCAAGTCTGGGGGTGAAGCGAGAGCTCTTCTGTCAGATCTCAACAGACGTCTTGGCCTGCCGGCAGACAATCAACTCAGCTATGGTCAGTTCGATGTTGCAGATGTAACCTAGTAAGCAGGCCTACAGGCCTGCTGCATGCTAGACATGCGCCCACAAAAGTTTTTAAAAGAGTTAAACGTGTGTATAGCTCTTTGTGAACCCATATCAGAGCTAAAAGCGTCATCTGCCACATATAGGATCACACGCTGTAGTTTTTTTTGTCTGCCACCTGACATACGTGAATGTGTTTTTGACTTAACCCCAACCAGGCAGACCGGTACTGAAGTGTTTCAACTTTCTACCCCGCAGGGATAAGAAGCTGAGTTGACCAGATTACGGAGATAGTTTTGATATGGCCCGGCGTAAGACGTAACCACACTAACCACTTCGCCATTGAGTTATGATGCTAGCCAGCTAAACGTGATCAATGAACACTTCTGTACTTTCGGCCGTATGGACAGCAAAAATTGCGCCAGACGCTGTGACGTGTGTCAGCGGACGCGAGCGACATATTCGAGATGTGTCGTCTGGAGTACGGAGTCTACAGACGCAGTGGAAGTGGCAGTGGTGGTGATGGTGCTCCATGGTGCTCTGTATTGACTCCAGCAATGATCCGTGTCCTGGAGTACGACGAGGATCTGCGCTCCTACTGGGCGGCCGGCTACGGCGGTGATGACGTCAGTTACACGCCAGCCTGCACGCTCATTGCAGACCTGCTCCGACATCTCGTGTACGTACGACCTCATTATACGATTGTGCAATAGAAAATCTTCATTCACCGAAAAGACGGTAGCACCAATAGACATAAATGACCGATGTGTACAGCGTATAGAGTGAAAGCACTAAAAATATATCAACACACGCACATAATATGAAGTATTATGAACGAACAAGAAACCTTAGTTTCTTGCCTTATAACAGATATTAGCCAGATGCAGAACTAAGCTCGTGCTTGAGCAGAATTTAATATTAAAACGTCTCTGCCAGTGCCTACTGTTAATGTCTTGTACAACAATGTCAGAGAAAATAGAGGAAGAGGAGTTAGTTTTTTCGGACATATTGTGGAATCTGTCGTGACGTTTTTGTCGCAAATATTTATCGCAGTGTTCCGACGAAAGAACTTTGAAAAAAAAAAGAAAAATGGTTTATATTTAGCAAAAATATGGACAAGAGTTTTGGTGCCATGTATTTTTTTTGTTTCACGGATTATGTAAGCGACGTTGTGATGATGTGTGCCGGTGGATGTTGAGTGCAGGACTAGCGAGCGTGTTGGTCGGTTTCGCTTCAGTCACTCGAGCACGGTCAACGCGTTCTACGCTCGACTGGGACTGCACCGCGACGAACAACCTCTGCTCGCCGACAACTACGCATTACACGCCGCACGACGTCGACGTTGGATGACCAGTTACAACACTCCGATGGCGGCGAACCTTGCGTTCATCAAGTACCGTTGTGACGCTGACGGGTTGACACGGCACGAGCGCGTGGCAGCACTCATCAACGAGCGACTGCGTGCACTGCCGGACTGTGCCGGCCAGCTGCTGTGTCCACTAGAACGACTTATTGCTGCCTGGTCTCCACTTGTACAGCATTGCGATCCACGCAGACTCTGCGACGATAACGACGACGATGACACGTAGTGCGCATGTACTTAAGCCTAGCCTGCACTTGAAAGGGTGCCTACAGGTAAAACAAAAACAGCAAGAAGTTTAGCTGTCGCTAGGGTGAGCCGACCGTACCGCCTACACTGTATGTCCGAAGGCCAGCGTCCGACTTCCGGTCGGGTAAAAAAGCAATTTCCCAGAGTGACTGCAATTTCATACGCGCTATGGTGACGCTGCTATATCGAACGCTACAATCGACGCTAGAATACGATACAGTAATTCGGCGCACATGGATGATGGCTGCAGGCAGAAACTTTGCATTTAAAATTGCGGCCAAACCGTTGCAGATAAAGACACGTTTACTATTAGAAACTATCCAAAACTATCGCCGACCCTTTACGACATACCGTTTAGCCACAAACACAATACATGCGTTACAGACATACAGACAACAGACAGACAACATATCGTACCCAAGACTCGACTTAACCGTCGGGCAAAAACGAAACTAAAACTCGCACGCGATTGTGATTTAGGCATTTTTTGTCAACAGCGTGCAAGTTTTAGTTGTATTTTAACGTTGATTTAGTTTGTTTTTGGTTTTGCATGTAGACACTCCCTTACTTCGGTTTGTTGCGGATCTGTTGTACAACATGCTCTGCAATAATTCGTGCAACAAATCGGCAGTAATTCAGAAGGCTGCTGATTGACAGCCTCATGAGAGTCAACTTGTTCTACATTTTGTTCTACGACGCCATTAAATCCACAACAATTCTTTGTAGAATTTGAGCTTTGCTTATTTGGTCTTTTCCACAACTGTTGTCTTTTCCACGTTAGTCTTGATGCCGTCTTGAATTGATCTGTGATAGTAAATTGAGCGTTAAAAAAATTTCCGTGCTTCATGGTTGCCGTCTGTCTATAAAAAAAACCCATTCCCAAAAATTTGCATTGGACCCTGCAGTTTTTTTTTGCTTTCAAAGATTTCCCGAAAGCAACTTTGCATCAAGACTTTATGCTGCATTTTTTAGCTTTAGTTCTTGTGCGTACTATTCAATGTGTCACTCTGTTTTTATGAGTTGTTGTGCAATATTAGCCACGTCATTTCGTAAAATAAAAATGTTTAAAATATTTCGCCATTTTTACTTTTTTTTAGTTTTACGCCACACCGAACCAGAAGCACGGAAATTTTTCACCCATATAATCTGCAGTGCACGTGCAGACTGGTTTACCTCATCATTGTCATAAGTTACGAGTACGAAAAAATTTAACTATGACGATGGTGGTGGTGATGACGATGATAATGATCGTAATAACATGCCAAGTTGAGAGGGTCTCTTATAACACTGAAAGGCGAAGTTTCTATCCAATGCAACTTATGTAGCGAACGCAAGAAAGTACGTAACAAATGCAATGAACGCAAGAAAAATACGCAACAAACCAGTGGCGTATTTAGGATTTGGCAAAAAGGGACATGGCGAGCGCGCAGAGCGCGAGCCTATAACGGGGGTCTGGAGGCTGAGCGTCCAACGGGGTCCAGGGGCAGAGCCCCTGGTCGTGGAGCCAGGGGGCGAAGCCCCCTGAAGCTGAAACACTTTTTGCTTCTGAACGTTCAATGAAAGCCGCAAATTTGCCCATTTTTTTGAAATTTGGAAACGCAGAAAATCACAGATATTTGCGTTATTTTAGCAAAAAAATAGAGTTTTGCAAGCTGCAAAACGTCGTCACGGATTAATGTAAATTATTAGAAAGCAATAGGCCTTAAACTTCACAATAGGCACAGTAGGCCTACAGTACAATAATAAATGGACCGTGTAAAACCCGGTCTGTCGTCGTCAGAATGCTTGATCCGTTGATAGTCGCCGATGTCGTCGCTCGCAAGCGGTCGCCGTGTCTTTGGCGTTTGACATCGTAAAACGTATGCGGTCTGATGCTTTGCTATTGTCGTCTCCACTCGCTAAAGACTAAGCTGAGCTCATAGTTACGTTTTGTTTATCCCTTCTTTGACTTCTAGCTGTTCCGTGTGCGAGAGGCGGGCTGGCGTGTCCAAACTGTCCATCTCTCCAGTGAAATAGAGCACTCCGTCGCTTAATGACATTATGATATCATGACACTGGCATAAGAAGCTTGGTTCCTGAGATTCTCGTACTGATGAGTTTTGATAACGTCGCGCATACTGTAGCCATCCATGATCGCTGCGAGGCCGCTGCAGCTTGTGTTATCTGAGAATAGGGTGTGTCACAGTCTCAGGGCAAAGGAACACATCTTAAGAGCGCTGCCATAGTCGCGTTACATGCAATAATAGGCATATCTCATTTGGATAGACATGTATCTTATTTGTTGTAGCTTATGCAAGTTGTGGGAGGGTTCATCTTGGGTTGAACTTAGATCTGACAATTTAATTAAAAATGTCATAAAACATTGTTTTAAACGCACATAAGCTGCTAATAACAACAATAAATGCAATGAATATTATGTAGACCAGTGCAAAAATCTTGAATAAAAATTATTTTTACTGAATTAATTAACCAAAAAACGATAATTAAAATTCATTATAAAAGTCTGCGACTGCTGACTGGGAAATGCAACAAATATTATTTATTTGCTGTTTTAGAAGTCAATGACACTCGTCATCTGCATCTGGATATATGCGACTTCCTATCAATGATCAACATCAACCTATAGGCCTAAAAAGGCTCTATCTTGCGCCGTTTAGCCACAATAGCGCGTCCTGATTTTCAAGGTCATCCAAGGTCAATAATTTTTATTTAATCTGACAGGGTGTACCGTGTGCTATATGCCATCTACTAGTGATTAATAGTATAGGCCTAGGCTAACCTATAGGCCTATATATCACTGTTTCCGAGACTATGGCCAGTTTTTTGTTGAAAAACGCACATTTTCACCTCCCCGCTTTTTTTCCTTTAACCCCCAATTTGAAAATGTTTCTTTTAGAGTAGATGGCTGAAATTTTGTATAAGTGAGTTTAAGACAGGTGGCTAATTATTCGTATAAAAGTTTTCCCCTACGGCGCAAGCTATGAAAAAGTTTTACGGATCCTGAAACTCGAGTTTTCCATGCAGCCGACGATAAAGATTTGGCGATTATAGTTTGCACCGTTTTTGACTGATTCACCCGTGTGACGGACGGACTGACAGACGCGCTATAGCCTAGCAGTTCCTGCTGTCTCGCGTAAAAAGCAACCTATGCCGCTTATCGTTTCAGCCATCGTTTCGATAGCTTTTCGCGTAATTACCGACAGGCTTTGCGGTATCCGCCATGTTGTGTAAACAATGGTGGTGATCGTTTTGTGTTTACTAAGGACGCTGGAGTGTTAGTTACGGATTATTAAATGTTAAAAATTAAAACGTAAAGCATAACACTTAATGTACACGTTCTAATTCAATTCTTTGCCTTTCGCTGGTTATTCGTTTGTTGCTGTAGTGGCATTTTGTGAGCAGTGTTGCGATGAGTGCCAACTCGAAGAATGCCAATGGAAGTACAGGCGGTGGTCGAAAGAAAGGAGGCGGATTCTTAGCTCGTCAGGCCCACACAAAAGTGATAACTGAAGAGGATTTGCTGAAGAAGGACCGTGTGACTCCTAGTGACGTTCTTAGGTTAACTCGCGCTACAGACAGTAAGTCGCGCACTATTTTTTTTTCTCACTGACCACTGGTCTCACTATTCCCTGACATGCTGACAGGATTCGGGTTCACTATTCCGAAAGTGTACTACCGGTATTCCCACTAACCCTAAGCTTAACTCTAAGGCTGACCCTAACCTTAACCCAAACGTTAGCACTGTGGCGCGTATCTGCACAATGGACTTTCGGAATAGTGGACCTTCGGAATAGCGGGCTGGTACCGCTGACAGACCAATATCGAGACCGCACAACTGAGTCGTGGTTTACGGGCCGGCTTGCCCACTAGCTGCCACCTTGCTCCGGTGTCAGTGACTGTTGGAGGGTTTAGTTAGTGAACAGCAAATACTGACTGGCCAGTCAATTAACTCAATTGCAGAGATGGACCAGGGAGATCAACACTTGGCGACACGTCAAAGTGGAAACGATGGACGCCACTTGCAGCGGCATAGCTTGCTTTCTTACGTATCTCCTCTGCTAGATTATTGCAGTTTTCTAGTAGGCTACAGGACAGCTGGTGGGCGGTGCTGGTGCAATGCGGTGATCTGGTATGTCTGTCTGTTGGCATGTCAGTATGTCAGGGTATAGTGAGATTGCTGACCATTTTTTTACGTGAGTTGGTTATCTCGACCGAACTGGACATCTAGACTAAATGGTTAGGCCTATGCATTCTGCCTAAAACGTGTTGGAGCACTGAGATAAACACATGGCTATATGACTGCCTGAACAATGGTTGCATAACTAGCCCAGCAGTTCACTGATGAAGTAGACCATCTTGGCCAATTTCCCTGGGCTTATACAGGCTGATTTCAGGCACACTGATTGAATGCTATAGCAATAGACTTGCTTGCTGTGTTCTACTGTTGTGTCATGGTTCATAGCAGTTTGCTCACTTTTTGATAAGAAGTTTGGTTACCATTGTAATCTGATTATTTTTTTGTGGCTGCTAATTCTCATTGTCAATTAGCATGCTATGCTGTTTTCTCTGCTTTGATACTGTCTATTAGTGCTGGGTCTAGGAATACTGGTTTATAGTGGAAAAGTGTCAAAGCAGGTTTAAATCATAGGCAAGGGTGACAGTGGCTTTTCGACTAATTATCTACAGTTTTTGTAACTCATAATTTGCATAGTGAGCATACAGTACTGTATGCTGTATGATATGTGTTGTAGATTATCTTTGTCGACCCGAGGCCAATGTTTATAACATTGACTTCACACGGTTTAAGCTGAGAGATATGGACAGCAGTGCTGTGTTATTTGAAGTTGCTAAGCCAGAAGGATCAGGTATGGTAGTTACACAGATTTATCTTTGACATAACAACATGCTTTTATGCAATTTGTTAAGAAGTTTGTAACTAACCAGAGACAAAGCAATCCGTCTGAGGTTATTTATTATAAGGTTTCTACTACAAATATTTACTAGAAAATTATTCAACAAATTACCAAAGCTAGCAGCTGACAGCACTCTTTTTAAGGAGGCTTGCACTTACCAGGGCACTAACATCACACGGTGCCAGGGAGGGACTTGTCTGTTTACATAACCACGTGACCACTGTTGTCCAGTAACAGTTGTCTTCACTCTTCACAACCGTATTAACTTTATGGTTGTGTAACGGAGCTGTTTAGAAACACATGTAAAGTTAGTTCTTCAGTTAGTGTAAATCTTTAGCCAAGAGAATGAAAAGCCAGCTTTCGTCTGTTTGTCACAAGTCAGTGGTTGTGTAAGATTTCATCTCTGGTGTTGACAGGCGACCGTGATGAAGCAGAGACGATTGATGATTCTGACCCAAACGCCGGTCGCTTTGTCAGATACCAATTCACTCCACAGTTTCTCAAACTCAGCACCGTCGGCGCCACGTGAGCTTGAAATTTGATTTATACGTACATTGTTATTGACAGCTGATTATACATTACTTGGACTTCTTAGTTGGCTTAAAGCCAGTGATATTCAAATGTGCATTAATTTACTCTAAACTCTGTTTTTGCTGAATTTGTGACTTGGTCGTATTTGGAAAATGGAACTCTGGTACCATTATGTTGCACTTTTTTGTATTTGTGTAGAGTGCATTTGTGGCGTATAATCGTAATTGTAGATCCATTTTTTTACAGTGCCTGATGATCGTTGTTTATAAATTGAAATTTTTTCAACACAAGGTCTCCGAGCTCCATAGACTGATCGCTGTGAAATTTTGCCACGGGATTGGAATTTTTTGCACTTTATAATGCAAGTCCAAAAATCTGTGGGTTCTCCGCCAAAAAAATCGTGGGTCCAAAAACGTGCAAGTAACATCCCCATCCCTACGCATGTTATCCCTGTATCCACCCCATCCCCACACGTATTGTCCTCATCCCCATCGTTATATTGACAAAAATAATTGCCGCTAATAATCTGCACATTTCACTACTTTGGTTACTAAATTGTACTGCAAATTAAAATTAGTAACATTTTGCAACATCCCACGCTATCAGTGTACATAAACACAAATTATCTACACCGTGTCCCAAAATTAGCAGCACCCCTGTTTCAAACATGCCTAATTCAGTTTGTAGTTCATGGATTTCAACGAAATATCGTACACTGTGCTATCTTGACATTAGTTACGGTCACACCCATTATGACATACGCATGTTACCGTGTGTGCTCAATATAACGTCATTATGATGTCAGAGTTTGTTTACATTAAGATACGTTCAGTGCAAAGGGATCAAACAGCAGTGTACCCATCTTAGACTAAGAGCTTGCATAGAGACCAAAGGTGGCCATTTTAAGCAAACTTTAAAGACAAGTTCAGAATGATTGTCTCAATGACTGATTAAAATTTTGTAAAAATCTGTCAGGTATTAACGCTGTTATTGTCCCTATTACCGCCAAATCTTCACCGTCGGCTGCCTGGAAGACTCTCTCTTTCAGGATCCGTGAAGCTTTTCCATAAGTTCAAAAGGGTCACTCCAAGCAGGGGCTCTGAATGAAAGAGGGGTAGGGAAAGTTTGTGATTTTTAACCAATAAGTTGCCATATCTCAGAAACGGTGCGAGATAGGGTTAGGTTACTATTAATCACTAATAGGAAGTCGTGCACTGGCTCTTGATTGGCATCGAGATCAATGACCTTGGATAACCTTGAATGCCATAATAGGGGTTTTTTATGGATTTTTTTGGTGATTTCGATCTGAGAGACACATTTTCAAGAGCGAATTGTGCCGAAATCAGTTGTGATAGACAAAGACAAGGTGCATATGAAATTTTCAGCATTAACCATGTAGATTTTGACGGTCCAAGTCTCGATTTTCTGGGTTCAAGGAAACCTCCACATGAGGGCATCAAAAAGCGGTACCTTCTTAAAAGTCGTTATTTTACCATTATTGACCAGTCTTTCAACAAAACGGTTGCAGATAGGCACGGGCATGCTGCCTATCACAACAAGCACTAGTGACGAGCTTTCCAGTCGTATCAACATCGATGACTTTGAAAGACCCTGAACTTTTAAAATAAGGGGTTTTATTGATTTTTGCGATCTTTGGATGCAGGGCACACTCCAAGAATGAACTGCGACGAAGTGGCTGGAGATAGACTGACAGTTTGCAAACAGGAACTGCTATAGGCTTTCACACGTCTCGTGAGCATTAGCTCAAATTTTTTGTTTTACATTCATGCTTGCTATAGTCTGAATGTTGTGTGATCATTTCTGCTGTAGTTGTAAAAATGAAGCTATAACTGTCGACACGTGTGCTGATGGGTGTATGTGCTAAATGGTGGTTGGTGTGGTTTGTGTAGCGTTGAGTTTACTGTCGGTGAGAAACCGGTGAGTAAATTCCGCATGATCGAGCGACATTACTTCCGAGACCGTCTGCTGAAGAGCTTTGACTTTGAGTTCGGCTTTGTGATGCCGCATAGCAAGAACACAATGGAACATATCTACGAGTTCCCATCTCTTTCTGATGATGACAGTATGTCGATGCAATTGCTTCTCTGTGTAACACTTATGCACAATCACAGGTGTTTTACATGCGAAAGCAGCTACTGCTTTAGCGCGTCTTAGTTATCGCAATTATGATTGTGTGTCTGTCTGTCACATGGGTAGATTAGTCAAAAACAGTGCAAGCTAGGATCACAAATTTTCGCCTTCGGCTGCCTGGAAGACTCTAGTTTCAGGATCGGTAAAGCTTTTCCATAAGTTCGAAAGGTCACACCTCGAACGAGGGCGCTAAATGAGAGGGGGTGGAAAAAATTTGCGATTTTTAGCCAATAAGTCGCTGCATTTCAGTATTGGTGCAAGATCGGGCCTAGATTACTATTCATCACTAATAGGAAGTCGTACACTGGCTCTCGATTGGCACCAAATTCAATGACCTTGGATGACCTTGAACGCCAAAATAGGGGTTTTATATGAATTTTTTGGCGATTTCGGGCTGCAAGTCACAGTTCAAGAGCGAATTGCGCCGAAATCAATTGAGATGAACATGGAGAGGCTGCATATGAAATTTTTAGCATTGAACGTAGATTTCAACATTCAAAGTCTTGATTTTCTAGGTTTAAAAAACCTGCACACGAGGGCATCAAAGAGCGGTACCCCCGTAAAAGTCGTTACTTTACTGTTGTTGGCCAGTCTTTCATGAAAACGGTTGCCGATAGGCATGAGCATAAGCACAAAGTCGTACTATATTACACGTGAAATTGTCGCCCCCTGGTGAATGTGAATGCTGCTGTGCTAATGATTCGTCTGTCCATATTGTACATTAATTTATGGTGTGCATTTTTGTCACATAAATCTCTGAAAAATGCTAACCGTAACCCGATCCTCAACCCTAACCCTAAACCCACCCCTAAGTCTAATGTTAATCGTAACTGGAGGCGAAAACCGTAATTTTTGATATTAAGCACAAAATCGTACTAAATTACATGTGAAATTCTCGCCTCCTTGAATGTGAATGTAAAGTGCAATGACACGTCTATCGACGTGAATTTTAGTCCAAACTTCGCTATGTCAGCCCTTCGCTATAGCGGCCCATTACCGTTGCCATAACAGATCTCAGTCAACAAGTGATGCCAACCAGCTGCATGTCGTGTGGTGGTCTGGTTGGTAGGCTATAGTTCACCAGCAGTGCACTAGCATCACTGCACTAGCGTTGCCACACACAGCCACAGAATTCTGTTTTGCCTGGTTATAACGGCAATCTATAGGCTTTGCATGGACAGTTAATATAGCATAGATATAGGGTGGGCGCCGGGAAGACGACACTCAGTAACATCATACACCTGAACCGACCACAGGACCACGGTCGAAATGCCTAATTGGCATTGGCAGCCGAGCATGGAGAGGAGGTGTAAAGCCTCTGTGGACAGACGAGCATTGGAAAAACTGGCCACGTGACGACAGCGGCAACCCTCCACCCATCTGCGGCCACAGACAGATAGCAAGCAGCAGCAGCACAAGCTTGATCCAATGCACTGTGCTGTTCGTGGACAGAGCCAGACAGACACACGCACAGACAGACATACGCTTTGAGAATCGCTGCAAGCAGTGGGGCTGAGCTGTTAGTGGACCAAAGTTTACCCGATTCTTTTTTCCTTAATGCTGGAGGATTTGTGGGTAATAGTGTTGTTTTCCATTTGTCAATATTCAATTCGTTCCGGAGATGTTTGTTATCAAAGTCTGCATCTGAACAACAATAAGGGTATCTATAGGCTTCGCATAGACAGCCAATTATGTGTTGGAAGTATATTTTCTGTAATTGTGTTGTTTACATGTTAGTGAAATTTGAGAGCATTTAGAATCAAGGTATTATGAGCACTGCTAGACTTTACTTATTTTTCTTTACTGTCCGTTCAAACTGTTATATTTTAATTGTTAATAAAATTAGAAAATAGAGGGCAGTTAAAATTTGTTTTCTGCGCACTGCTAGTTTTTACATAGTTTACCTCACTCTCCATATTTTTATTTAAACAGAACATTATATATTAAGCAACTATGCATATATGTTTTTTTTGCATGTGTGTGGTGTTGACTGTGAAGTTATCAGTGTATTATATAGCACTTCTGTTGTCGTATTTCAGTGCGAGAGATGATTGCTAATCCCTACGAGACTCGCTCGGACAGTTTCTATTTCGTCGACGACTGCCTTGTGATGCATAACAAGGCCGACTACGCATACAACGGTGGCTATTCTTCGGCGTAGGAAACCGACGTTTGGTATGCGTAGTAGCATGACTGGTGCAGCAGACGTGTTTCAAGTCTGCACCTACTGCTGCTGCGGCTTTCGTATCTGCTTACCGGTCCACCCATGTCTGTTGTCATGTCTTTGCTAGGCAGTGATAGTTGTTTTAATTATGTCTTATTTCAAGTAAATGCATTCACATATGTGTTATTTATTGTTTCGGCGGTTTCCTCATCTGTCTCCGGTAAAATTCGTTTGCGGATGGATAACTCGGCTGCCTTATTGGAGGAAGATATTTTTGATGCGCGGTTCCATAATATGATGATGTTGTGTATATTGCGATGGAAACTGACCATGTTACCGAGTGCGTGTCTTGACGTGAACAGTTACCTGTCTGTTGATTTTAGCTAGGAAAAATAAATGAACATTTTCTACATATCTTGTATATAATCGGAAGAATTAGCATTTGCTGATGTGTCGTCAGATGTCATTTGCATGTTGTTTGTTGTATTCGGATGTGTTACGCAAATCTGGGTAATTTTTGTTGTGTGTATCATGCAATTGAGCAAAAATTTCTAAAAGGCAACATTAAAATAAATATGCAGATGACGTTAACGGGTATCAAATGATTAAAAAATAGTCTAGGTGATCTGAAATCTATTTCTAAATATTGTTCCTTTCTCTTTCTTTTACCTAAATATGGATACTGGTAACATGTGAATATAACCATAGCATATAACACATATTTTGCAAGAAGCTGCATCTACTGGTATTTTCAAGCTCATGTATGTAGAAATGCGTGAAGGTTGGCATTTCATATCATATCGTGTCAGGTGTGATTGCAGTCTTTAATAATTCTGTGCATTTTATGATATGTCAAAATCTGTTTAATAGTTTTTTGTTCTATAATTTTGCTGCATATAAGCTTACATAGATATGCTGAATGGGTGGCATATGCATTATATGCCGCATAGTTAGTATATGCATAATTGCATATGTATTGTGTGCTGCACATTTTTGTGCATAGTTGGCATCAAAATGAATCGTTTGATGTAAGCAAAATTTTCACTGTAAGCCGGTATCCTTATGTGAAAACTAATGTTGGTACATTGTCGTAATTTGTTGATGGAGTTATTGCCAATGAAATGAAATGTATGTGCTGCTTGCGTACTGCTCACTAGGGCCCACAGTTTTCCATGAAAATTTTACAAAATTCTGCGGGCCAGTTCACAAAATTCCGCAGCTCACTGCAGCAAAATTGTCTAAATTCCGTGGCTTACCACAGCCTTTCATTTGTGCATAAACTAAGCTCTGTTCTGTTAAAAACATTTTACTTTTTGGAAGCTGGCATGATGCTCAGTTATGCTAGCAACATACATACAAAGAAAATTGTCGATCTTTTTCAAAAGTGCAATTTGTCAGTTTGTCGCATTGTGTTTATTTACGATTGTGCTGTATTGCCATGGTAATTCTTAGTAGGTACACAGTTTTAGGCAGTTCAGTTTGATTTTTCTCCATGATATAGTTAGTCTAATTACGTTATCAAGCTGACGATCATACTAATCATCGGTCATTTCTCAAAATTGTGTGAAATTCCGCGGCAATATCAGAATTCCACGGAAAAGGGCAAATTCCGCAGCTTGGTTCAAAATTCCGTGGCCCGCGAAAAACTGGGCCCTACTGCTCACCGTGTGTCTTCATCACTGCTATTTGCCGTTCCGCTATTGTTTGTTGCTTGTTCACGCTAGTTACTCAGCTCTAGTGGGTCGACTGCATGATTGTTGTGTATTTTTGCTACAGTGTGATGGATTCTATTTGAAGTCTGAATGTCATGTTCCATATAGGCAACAGTTGTGCAACGACTTTGTTATCAGCTCATTAGTTAGATGGGATAGTGCATATATACAATATGAGATTATATTTGTTGTCCAGCGTGCAATGGTACACGTGCATTCCAGCCGTCTTTTCGTCTGTCTCATTTGCGTCTAGTGTATTTTGGAGAAACTCAGTTTATTTTTGTTGTTTATTTTGAGGTTAATTTAACCTTAGTTTGTGGTAAAATGGTTCAAAAAAGTCTTTTGCCAGTTTAGTTTAGTTGCTATGTTGATATAGATAAATGTACAAAACATCAGTTTATACACTTGTTAACGGCAACATTTAAGGACTTGCACATCGAAAACAGCAAAAATTACAAAAGGTGATATTGCCTGCATCACACGGACTGTGTGTCAATGTGCTACAGACCGAGTTATAGCCAATTTTGTCCCAAATTTCGTTGCCATGGCAACGAGGGTCGGTCGGGGAAAAATGCGATTGGCAGCATCCGATGGCCCATCCCCGAAAACCCCCCTACAGACGCAAAAATCTCGCAGATATCTCTTACACGGGGTAAAATTAAATAACACTGTTAGATTCGCCATCCCCAAAAACCATACCCTAGAACCAAAAATTACGACTCTATCTTATACACAGCCAAAGTTATGATCGTTTTAATAATTGTTTAATTTCCCCATAGGCCCCATTGTAATTTTTTTGAATTTTTTGAATAAATACGTTAAATATTAATTTCAAATATTTTAACCCCCAAAAGGCACATCCTTGCGCGAGACCGCGTCGTTTGAGCCATCGTGCGCAAAAATCGGCCGAAGGGTCTGACCTGTAGGTGAGTTTCTGAAAAAAAGTACATGT